>Ga0172375_10000158_pt1 | contig 102874 bp, 79 predicted proteins | sample LakKiv1m_FD_114537 | JGI IMG/M metagenome (GOLD analysis project Ga0172375, IMG submission 114537) | Freshwater microbial communities from Kabuno Bay, South-Kivu, Congo - kab_092012_11.1m | ecosystem: Environmental > Aquatic > Freshwater > Lake | place: Democratic Republic of the Congo...
CGTAGTGGTCGGCGATCGCGTCGAACGCGGCGCGCTCGCGGACCTGCGTGCGCTGGCCGTAGTCGAGGTGCAGCACGGCCGCGTCGTACCGCGTCAGGACGCCGGCGAGGCAGACGCAGCTGTCGAGCCCGCCGCTGAGCAGCACCACCGCCGTGTCGCGTCGCGTCATGTGCGACGCTCCCCGTCCGGCCACAGCGTCTTGTGCAGCTGCAGCTGGAAGCGGACGTCGAGGCCGTCCTCGACCAGCCAGTCGGCGAGCAACGCCGGCGTCAGCCGGCCCTCGGCGGCGGAGAAGACGACGGGCGTCGCAGGCGGCAGGCGGCTTCCGGCGCGGACGAGGTCACGCGACCACTCGTAGTCCGCGCGGTCGCAGCAGACGAACTTCAACTCGTCGCCGGCGTCGAGGCAGCCGAGCTCGTCCCAGGCCACGTCCCGTTCGCGCAGGCCGCTGCCCGGGGTCTTGACGTCCACGACGCGGCGCACGCCGCCGGGGACCGCCGACAGGGGCAGGGCGCCGCGCGTGCCGCTGGTCTCCAGGACCGTGCGGCGACCGTCCCCGACCAGGGCGGCCAGCAGCGCCGGGCAGCCGGGCTGCAGCAGGGGCTCGCCGCCCGTCACCAGCACGGTGCGGCAACCCAGCGCTTCGACCTCCGCCAGGATCCGCGCCACGGCCAGGCTCTCCCCGCCCGCGAACGCATGGGCGCTGTCGCAGTACGAGCAGCGGCGGTGGCACCCCGTCAGGCGCACGATCGCGCAGGGCCGGCCGGCCTCGGTCGACTCGCCCAGGATGGTGCGGTAGATTTCGCGGACGATCAGGTCGTCCGGGGTCTGGGCGTGCATGGCCGTCCCGTCCGTGGTCCGCTCGGCAGTCTCGATGGTCTGCTCGGCAACCTTATGGTCTGCTTGGCAACCCAATGGTCTGCTTGGCAACTCAATGGTCTGCTTGGCAACTCGGCGAATCATGCTACAATGCTGCCTTGTCTTCGCACCCTGAGGAGCGCGCATGCGAAACATAACTCCGGCGGGACGCGGCCACAACCGCCGCGGCGTCCTGCCCGCGGGCCCGCTGAGCCTGCCCATGGGCCTGCTGATCCTGGCCGCGCTGTCCCCCGCCGCCGGCTGCGGCGGCGACCAGCGTCGCGCGGCGCCGCCGGCGAGCGCGGTCGCGCAGGTCAAGCTCGACGTCACCGCCCTGGACGGCTGGCTCGCGATCCTCGACCGGCTGGAGAGCGGCAAGACCGTACCCGCCGAATCCTACCAGCAGCTGTGCGAGCTGCCGGCCTACGCCCTGCAGGGCAAGGACCCGCGGATCTTCTCCCCCGGCATCCTCCAGAAGTGCACGGAGTACGCCTGCCGGCGCGCGGTCGGCGACACCGCCGACGTCACCCCCCCGCGACGGACCGACATCGTGGCCAACTGCGACTACCTGCGACGGCGCGCCGACGAGGCCCGCGATTTCGCCGTCGTCCTGGCCGACGACCAGTACCGCAGCCGGGTCTGGGAACTTGCCCGCCGCTGGGTCGGCGAATCGCGCCTGCCGGGCTCGCTCACGGTCCACGTCATGGTCGGCCCCACGAGCCTCGGCTTCCAAGCGCCCGACCACGTGATCCTCGACGCCGGCCTGGCGCTGGCCGCCGGCAAGGAGCAGGCGGCCCGCATGACGGCCTCGCGACTGTACGCCGAGCTGGCACCGCCGTCGGGGCCGCAACCGCCGGCCGCCGCCTCGGGCCGCGAGGCCCTGCGGCAGACCCTGCGCTTCCTGCACCACGGCGCGGTGATCGCCTGGATCGCCGGCGGCGCCGAACTGGAGTTCGACGGGCGCCACGACCACCTCGGCGCCCCGCGCCGGGATACCCGCACCACGCAGGAGCGGGCCGCCGGGCTGCTGACCTACTCGTTCCGCATGCTCGAAGGGATGCTGGACCCCGGCCACGAGGACCTGCTGCAGGCCAACGGCAAGGCCGTCGACGACCTGCTGCGCCCGCGCTGGGGCTACGAGACGCTGGGCTTCGCGATGGCCGAGGTGATCGCGTCGCGGGGCGGCGAAGAGGCGCTGCTGGCGTTGTCCGGCGACACGGCCGCGTTCCTGAACGCCTACCAGTCCGCGCTCGGCGCAGGCTCCGTGATGCCCCCCTTCCCCCCGCAGCTGCTGGAACAGCTGAGCGGACTGGTCCGCGAACCCTGAGCGGCCGCCGTCGGCGGCGCCACCGACCCGGAGGTACCCATGAGCCGCTGCGACCCGCATTCCTGGTGCGACGACGGGCAGGCCGTCACCCGCCACCTGGACCTGATCTGGAACGTCGATGTCGCGGCGCGCGTCCTGGAGGGCGAAGCCCGCCTGACCTTCGCCGCACCCGCGACCGGCCCGCTGGACCTGGATTCCCGCGGCCTGCTCGTGTCCGGGATCCGCACCGATCGCGACGAGCCCGTCGCCTGGTCCGTCGCCGATCGCGATCCCGTCCTCGGCGACCGCCTGCGGCTGGAACTGCCGACCGCCACCGCCGCGGTGACGATCCGCTACCGTACCGGTCCCGACGCCCCGGCGCTGGGCTGGCTCGATCCGGTCCAGACCACCGGCGGCCGCCACCCCTTCCTCTTCACGCAGTGCCAGCCCATCCATGCCCGCTCGCTCGTGCCCTGCCAGGACACGCCTCGCCATCGGGTCACCTACACGGCGGTCGTGGACGTGCCGGCGCCCCTGCGCGCGGTGATGTCCGCGGCGCCCGGCGGCGACGAGCCGGCCGGCCCGGGCCGCACCCGCTGGCGTTTCGCGATGCCCCAGGCCATCCCGACCTACCTGCTGGCGCTGGCCGTCGGCGACCTCGACCGCCGCGACCTCGGCCCGCGTTCGCGCATCTACGCCGAACCGGGCATGATCGACGCCGCGGCCTGGGAGTTCGCCGAAGTCGAGGCGATGATCCAGGCCGCCGAGCGGCTGTTCGGCCCCTACGAGTGGGACCGCTTCGACCTGCTGCTGATGCCGCCCGCCTTCCCCTACGGCGGCATGGAGAACCCGCGCCTGACCTTCCTGACCCCGACGCTGCTGTCGGGCGACCGCAGCCTGGTCAACGTCGTGGTGCACGAGCTGGCCCACAGCTGGACGGGCAACCTGGTCACCAACGCGACGATGAACGACTTCTGGCTGAACGAGGGGTTCACCGTCTACGCCGAGCGGCGCATCCTCGAGGAGCTGCACGGCCGGGAATTCGCCGACCTGCAGGGGGTCCTGCGCCGCAACGCGCTGCAGGTCCACCTCGACCAGTTCGGCCCGGAGTCCCCGCTCACGAAGCTGCGCACCGACCTCGCGGGCATCGATCCGGACGAGGTCTACTCGCTGGTGCCCTACGAGAAGGGCGCCCAGTTCGTCATCCTCCTGGAGCGGGCCGTCGGCCGCCCGCGCTTCGACGCCTTCCTGCGGGAGTACATCGACCGTTTCCGCTTCCGCAGCATCACCACCGACGAGTTCATCGCCTTCCTCGAAGAGCAGCTGCCCGGCGTGCTGGACGCCGTGGACGGCCGCCGCTGGATCGACGGGCCCGGCATGCCCGCCAACGAGCACCGCACGTCGGCCCCCGCCCTGGACCGGCTGCGCGCCCTGGCCGCCGGCTGGAGCGCGGGCGAGCGGCCCGGCCCGGAGTCCGCGGCCTGGTCCCCGACCGAGCTGCAGCTCTTCCTGCAGGACCTGCCGCGCCCCCTGCCCCACGACGATTGCCGCTGGCTGGACGACACCTTCGCCCTGACCGGCCGCGGCAACCACGAGGTGCTCGTGGAGTGGCTGACCATCGCCGCGCGCAGCGGCTACGCGCCGGTGCGGCCGCGCCTGCGCGAGGTGCTGGGCCGCGTGGGCCGCATGAAGTACCTCAAGCCCCTCTACGGCGCGCTCATGGCCGGGGGCGACGACGGCGCCGCCTTCGCGCGCGAGGTCTTCGCAGCGGCGGCGCCCGGCTACCACCCGCTGAGCCGCGGCTCGCTCAAGAACATCGTCGGCACCTGACCCTTCGGCGGCGGGTGGCGTAAACAAGCGGCCGGCCCCGAAGGGCCGGCCGCCTGCTTGCGACTCGCGGGACAGGACTACTGCGTGAGGTGGGACTGGTAGTAGGCGATGGCGTTGTCCAGCAGGTCCAGGGCGTACGCGGGGTTGTGCACGCCGTGGCTGCCGTCGTTGCTCACGAACACGCCGCAGTACAGCGCCTCGCGCTGCCAGGACGACATGGCCGCGTTGTCGGCGTCCAGGTTCTCCACCAGGACGTCCCAGTCGGCGTAGCCGAACAGGACGGCCAGCTGGTCCAGCTTGCCCAGGACCAGCGTCTGCACGCCTTCCACGTCGAAGTCCGTGATCTCGGTGTGGCAGGGGGCGCAGTTGCCCACGTCGGGCGTGAAGGTGTGGAACGAGTGGTCCTGCAGCTCGCCGTGCAGCAGCACCTCGCGCACCATGTGGCACTTCACGCAGGCGTCGTCGATGTTCTGGTGCGAGTGCGCCCGGTCGTAGACGTACTCCGGGATCTCATAGCAGCCGGCGCCGAGGAACATGTCCATCTGCGGGCTGCCGTGAGGGCCGAAGTGGGCGTTGCCGCTGGCGATCTGGCCGGACACGTTCGACGCGTTGCGGCGGGCGTGGTGGCACTGGGCGCAGGTCTGGGCCGCGCCGTAACCCTCCATCCGGGGCACGCTCGGGTCGCCCGGGGTCAGGCCCGGCGTGTAGACGATCTCCACCGCGCCGACGGCCCGCAGCTGGGCCGCGTTGCCGCCGCCGGCCTCGCCCACGTGCGGGTCGTGGCAGGTGACGCAACCGATGAAGTTGACGTCGCCGCCGAAGTCGTACGAGGCGTAGACGGGGTCGTGCGCGGCGATGAAGCCCTCGCTCGTGTGGCAGGGCATGCAGGACGCGCTGGCGAACTCGTCGACGAACTCCTCGTGCGTCAGGCCGCTGGCGGTGCCGTGGCCGGAGGTCTGCCACTCGTCGAGCTGACCCTCGTGGCAGGGCACGCAGGAGGCCGTGACCTCGCCGTCGACGATGGTCGAGAAGACCACGCTCGGGGTGTGGGCGTTGAAGTCCGGGCCCATCGCGCCGTGGCAGGACTCGCACTGGACGTTCTCAAGCGCGTCGCGGCGCGAGGCGGCCTCGACCGTGTCGACGCCGAAGTAGTCGTCGTAGCCGTGGACGTCGTCGCCGCTGGGTTCGAACTCGGTGACGCCGTAGGCGATCGGCGTGTCCCAGCCGGTGGTGTGGCACTGCAGGCAGTAGGGCAGGTCCTGGGACTCGGCGTCCAGGCCCGCGTAGGCGACGTTGTGACCGGTCGTGCGCACGTCGGCGACGGTGCGGCCGTGGCAGTGCAGGCAGGCCTCGCCCTGGTAGCCCGCGTAGGTGAACTCGCTGGTGCCGCCGGGAGGCCCGGGAGGGCCGGCGGGGCCTTCGGGGCCCTGGGCGCCGACGGGCCCCTGGTCGCCTTCGCAACCGACGAGGGCCAGCAAGCCGCACAGCAACAAGGCCGGCAGCAGCCCCTGCTTCACGATCCTGGACATTTTCAACCTCCTGTTGGGTGGGTCCCCCCCGATATCCTAGTACCGTGGGGGACCATAGCGAGTGTTTGTTATCGATGCAAGAATAAATGTCATAGAATTATCATAGACTATGGATCTCATTGTCATATAAACAGATGCCCCCGCCCGCACCTGGCGGACGGGGGCGCTCGCCGAGCGGGAGGTCAGCGGGATCCGACGTCGTACTGGGGCAGGATGTCGACCGGCACGTCGTCGAGCCGGGCCAGGGCCTCGGCCAGCACGGGCGGCATGACGCCGTAACGGTCCAGCAGGGACTTCGCGCCGGCGTAGTCTCCCGCCGCCTGGACGGTCAGCAGCTCCCCGACGAGCTGCGCGATCGCGCCGGGGAACGCTTCGTAGGAGATCCGGAACTTCCCGCCCTCGGCGACGATCACGCCCTTCTCCAGCAGGTAGTTGAACTGCAGGGCGTTGGCCACGCCGTGGGCCTCCCCGATCCCGAAGCGGACCGAACGGAACAGCCCGGCCAGGTAGGTCGCGGCCTGCTCGCGATAGATGGTGGCGGGGAACTCGCCGCGCTCCTGCAGGCGGAAGATGCACCACGGGCCCATCGCGTCGGCCTTGGCCTCCTCGATGGCGGAGTAGAGGTCCTTCAGCTCGAGCCGCACCTCCGTCTGCCGCCCGTCCACCACGATGCGGCCCGGCCCGAGCCCGTGGCTCATCTCGTGCCACAGCGTGTGCAGGAAGAAGGACTCGGCCGCGAGGTCGCCCAGCTGGTCGGCGACGACCAGGCGCTCGGCGATCGGCGTCAGGATGGTCGCGAACTTGGCGTCCATGATGTTGCGCAGCAGGACCTTCTTGCTGCCCTTGGCCTCGCGCACGCGCTCGTCGTTCGGCAGGTTGAAGGCGATGGTCTGCACGCCCGTGCGCGTGTCGCCGGCGGTGAAGACCTCGTCCACGACGCGGATGGGCGAGTCGCTGCCGCGGTTGGGGTTCTTGTCGGCCTCGGGCAGGGGCAGGCTCGACTCGAGCCAGGGCAGCACGTCCTTGAAGCGGGCGAGGCGCTGCGACTCGGCGGGATCGGTGACCGTCACGAAGGCCTCGAACGCCGCCTTGTAGCCGAACAGCCCGTCCTCGTAGGTCTCGTACGGGCCGATGGTGATCTCGACGCGGCTGTCGACGTCCATCCACAGCATGTCCGAGGCGTAGTAGTCGTCGGACAGGAAGGCGTCGGCGCGGGCGACCAGGAACGCGGCCAGCGACGCGTTGTCGGACAGCCCGGCCGCCTCGCGCAGCAGGTCCGCGGCGCGCGTCAGCTCCGCGCGGAAGAATTCGGAGTAGGGCACGGCGACCAGACCGCCCGCCGCGTCGCGGCGCACCATCGTGGTCAGGCCGGAGAGCGCGGGGTCGGCGCCGATCGCCGCCCGCTCCGCCTCGGTGAGGTCCGCCGGGTAGAAGTTCGCGCCCTCGGGATGCGGCAGGCCGCCGATGAAGGGCTCGAAGTGGAAACGGCGGTCCCAGGGTCCGGCGTTGATCCCGAAGTAGGCGCGCGCGTCGTCGGCGCCGGGACCCGCCGCGGCCCGCAGCGCCGCCTCGAAGCCGGCGCGGTCGGGCAGGGCCTGGTCCACGAACAGCTCGTGCATGATCGCCGACGCGGCGACCAGCCGGTCCAGCACGGCCCGCTCCGAGGCCGTCAGGCGCGAGAGGTCCGTGCCGATCCTGGTCGGCGCGTAGGCGGCCAGGCGCTGCGAGATGTCGGCGACGATCGGCGTGTCCATCCTGGCGACCTCCAGCCTGCCGCGGTCCGCGGCCCGGTCCTGTGCGCGCGCGACGACGGTCGGCCCGGTCAGGGCCTGGACCGCCAGGGCGGCGGCGGCGATTCGCAAGACACCTCGCATCGGCTTCTCCTCGTGGTTCGGGATGCGGTCCGGGGCGCCGTCAACGTAGCACCGGCCGCGGCCGCGCTCAAGTCCGTGGCGACAGCTTCCGGACGGAAACGCGGAGGCCGGTCGTCGCCGACCGGCCTCCCGCCGCGGCGCCCGCGCGCCGCCTGTCACGTCGCGGCTAGTACAGGCTCTTGACCTGTCCCCAGCTCATCTCCTCGGTGGCCACCGGGATGGTCAGGAAGGAGGTCAGGCCGTCGGCGGTCCACTGCACCGCGCTGTTGTCGGCGACCTTGGGCGTGTCGTAGCTCGGGTGGTTCACGATCGAGATCGTCGCGTCGATCATCTGGTTGTTGAAGGTCGTGAACAGCAGCGAGTACAGGATGCCGGGGGTCGAACCGAACACCGGCAGGTTCGTGTACAGGCCCATCTCGACGCCGGTGGTCGGGGTGCCGAAGATCAGGGCGCTGGCCGGCACGGCGCTGAGCAGCGTGATGCGCGGGTCGAGGTTCATCTTGAAGGCGGCGCCGCCGACCATCATCTCGGCGTTGCGCACGCAGATCCAGGCCTGGTAGAGCTCGCCGACGCCGCCGTTGTAGAGGGCGGACTGTTCCGTGGCGGCGGTGTCGAAGAAGACGCCGATCTCGGGCGTGGGGCGCATCGTCACGCTGGAGACCAGACCCGTGGCCGGGAACATGATGGCGTTGTTGTTGGCGATCACCGGCGTCGCATAGTCGGGATCGTTGACGATCGTCAGGTGGGAGTTGATCACCATCTCGGTCCCGAAGATCTGGATGGTGCAGATCACCGCGGGGTCGGTGCCGAACTGCGGCAGGGCGGTGTAGAGGCCGATCTCGGCGCCGGTCAGCAGCGAACCGAAGAGGATGCCGTTGGCCCAGGTCTCACCGACGAGCATGAAGCCGCCCTCGGTCTCCAGCTTGAAGGCCGCGCCGCCGACCATCATGTCGGAGTTGTTGATCAGGACGTAGCCGGTATGCACGGTGCCGGGCTCGGTGACCAGTTGGGCCTGCAGTCCTTCGGTGTCGAAGAACACGCCGACGGTCGGCTCCGCATTCGCGACGGCGGCCGCGCTCAGCATGGCCAGGGCGATCAGGTACATGTGGCGACGCTTCATTCCGGGTCCCTTTCGTTGGCCTCATCGCTGAGGCGGCCGGTCCTCACGAAGTGGCAGGAGTCATGGGAACGGCTCCTGGCAAAGACCATGATGCGGGTGAATCTTAACGCAAATATCCGCAGAACTACAAGATAGATTTGACAAGTTCTTCACTTGTGCCGGGAGTGTGTTGCTGGTTTGTGATGAGATTTGTTGTTTTATGATTTTCGCATGACTTGCTTCGAATCCTGAGCCGGAATGAGCGCGGGGGGGAAAGAAAAGACCCGCGCTCGGCGCGGGTCGGGAAGGCGGTGGCGGGAGCGACGAGATTCGAACTCGCGACCTCCGGCTTGACAGGCCGGCGTTCTAACCAGCTGAACTACGCCCCCACTCACGGTCGCCGAATATAAGCCGACCCCCGGGGGCTGTCAACCTGCGCGGTCCTGAATGTTCGACGACGTGGGCACGATCAGCGGGGCGATGTCGGCGGCCGTCACACCGGCGCCGACGACCACGGACCAGCCGCCCGGCAACAGGGCCTCGACCTGGAACGCCAGGCCCGGGTGACCCAGCACGACGCAGCGGCCGCGGTCCGCCAGCGCGCGCCCGAACCAGCGGTGGGCCGCAGCCAGCCGCGCGGCGGCGGCCGGGGCGTGCCCGGCGACCAGGAGCTGCGCCGCCGGCGTCTCGCCGGACGAATCGAGCGGCGCGGACAGGCACCGCCCGCGCCAACCGGCCGCGCGCAGGGTCTGTCGGTCCGGCGAACCCCAGCGGTGGTCGGGTGCGGAGAACCACAGCGCCAGCGGTCCCGCCCGCGGGTCCAGGCAGGGCGCGACGGCGCGGCGGCGCGCTTCGCGCCAGGCGGATTCCGCCTGGGCGTCAGGTCGAGGGAGCTGCCGCGCCGCGACGCCGGCGGGCGGTTCCGCGCCGTCGACCGGCAAGGCCCGCCAGGGGATCCCCCGGCACAGCAGCCGGTCGCAGCCGCCGGCGTCGACGGCGGCGAGCCACGACGGGGTCAGGTCGAACGGATCAGCCAGGCCGACGCCGGGCGCGGTGACGCCGAGCGCGGCCAGGGGCGAGCGCAGGGCGCCCATCGTGATGTCGTCGCTCAGGAGCAGGCCGGCGCCGAGCCGCCGCGCGTTCGCGGCGGCCGGCGGGCTCAGCGAAGCGGGACCCGCCTCGCCCGGAGCGACGAGATGCCCCAGCATGATCGCCTCGGCGCCGGCCGCCAGGCCGGCGGCGTAGGGCCGCTCGTCGAGGAAGGGAACGGGCGACGCCGCGCCGAGGTGGGTGTCGCGCGCGACGGCGCCGTGCCCCGGCCAGTGCTTCAGGCAGCAGCGCACGCCGCCCTCGCGCAGGCCGTGCACCGCGGCGGCCACGTGGCGGGCGACCAGGTCCGACGAGGACCCGAAGGCGCGGCTGCCGATCACGGTGTTGCCGGGCGCGATCAGGACGTCGGCGCAGGGGGCGAGCAGGCGGTCGATCCCGCAGTCGCGGGCGCGTTGCGCCGTCGCGCGGTGGACGCGGCGGGTGAGTTCCGGGTCGTCGATCGCGCCGAGCGTCCAGGCGGACGGGGGACGCCCCGCCGCCGCGGCGAGGACCGACACCGCGCCGCCCTCCTGGTCGGCCATGATCTCGGCGCCGGGGGGCAACGCGCGGCGCAGGTCCGCGCAGAGGCCGCGCAGCTGCCCGGCGTCGCGCACGTTGCGGCCGAAGAGGATCACCCCCGCCGGCCGGTGCCGGCGCAGCCAGGCTGCTTCCGCCGGCAGCAGCGCGGGGCCGAGCAGGCCGACGACCAGACGTCCGGCCACCCCCGCACCGCCGTTAGCCCCGGCCCCGCTCACGGCGCGCCGATCGCTTCGAGGCGCGCGCCGGGATAGTAGTGGGCGAGGATCTCGCGCACGCCGTGCCCGGCGCGCGCCATGGCCAGCGCGCCGTGCTGGCACAGCCCGACCCCGTGACCGAAGCCGCGCCCGGCGACCGTGACGCGGCGCAGGCCGCCGTCGCGTCCGGATTCGACGGACAGGTCGAAGCTCGCGCTCTCGAGGATGGAGAAGCGGCCGTCGACCGGCGCGAGGACCCAGCGGACGCGATCGCCGCGGATGCGGTAGACGCCCGCGTCGGTGCGGACGTCCAGCCGCGCGACGCGCCCGCAGCTCGTCCGGCCGGCGATCTCCAGACCGCGCAGCCGGCCGGGCCGGCGCGCGTCGACGCCGGCCCGCGCCGGCGCGAAGCCCTCGCCCGCCCAGTCCCGCCTCGCCGGCGAGGCTGACAGCCACTGCAGGTACTCGGGCAGGGTGCGCTGCAGCACGCGCTCGAGATCGGCGGCGGACCACGACTTCTCCCAGCGGAACAGGGGCGAACCCCGGCACCAGGACTCTTCCGACGGGCCGTCCGCGACGCTCGTGAGGTAGGGACGCGGTTCGCGCGGCCAGACTTCGTGCACGTCGCTGGTGCGTCCGCCGCAGGTCGAGCAGTAGTAGGCCTCGATCTCGCGGCCCCCGTGGCGGAGCACCAGGCCGCGCGTGTTGTCGACGGCCCGATCGCACCAGGGGTCGTTGCCGCGGCGCCCGTGGTAGACCTGGTCCTGCACGTCGGCCCACAGATCGAAGCCCAGACCGCTGCGGTCGCCGCGGTGCGCCAGGCTGTAGGTGCGGGCGGCGACGGCCTGCGCCTCGAGCGCGGCGAGCCCCGGCTCGCCGGGGCGGCCGATCTCCCACGGCACGACCCCGCGCAGGTACTCCTCCAGCGCGACCACGTTGATCAGGGTGAGCCCGGACTGGGGGCGCAGGATCCGCATCTCGCCGCCGTAGGGCGTGTCGCCCCAGACCAGGCCGTGGCGGGGATCGACGGGACGCAGCCGCAGCGGCGCCGCGGCGACGCCGTCGCGGCCCCCGCCCCGCCAGGAGACGCCGCCGCGCCCGGCCTCGAGCACGCAGGCGGCGCCGGCGGGCAGGCGGGCCAGGACACGGGAGTCCCCGCCGCCGATCAGCTCGGTCGCGCCTTCGACCGTCAGTTCGACGCGGGGTTTGCCGGTCGCGAGGCCGATGGCGAGGAACACGGGTTCGTCGGACCGCAGGCCGGGTTCGTCCGCGGGCGTGAGCGTGTCCGCCGGTGTCGGCATCGGCGGGCGCAGTCCGTCCGCCGGCGTGTCGGCGTCGGCGGTCGGCGCCGACACGGGCGCAGACGAGGCGGGCGGCGCCACGACGGGCCCGCGCCTCCGGCCGGCGCAGCCGCCGCCCAGGACGGCGACGACGAGCAGGACGGCGACGAGGGCCGGTGCGCCCGGCAACGGGGCGACCCGCACCCGTCCGGGCGTGCGCCTGCCCAGGCCCGCGCTCACCGCATCAGGACCAGTCGTTGCATGTCGCTGGCCACGACGCCCGCACCCGTGGACAGCTCGACCCGGTAGAGGTAGACGCCGTTGGCGAGCCGGTCGCCCCGCCCGTCGCGCGCGTCCCAGGGCACGATCACGCGCCCGCCGCCGACGAAGTCGTCCGCGGCCACCGGCAGGCGCGCCGCGAGCCGGCCGGCGACGGTGTAGACCAGGATGCTGCCCGGACCGGGGGCGGCGTCGGTGGCGAACACGAAGCGGGTCCGTTCCCCCGCCGGGTTCGGGAACGCCATGAGGTCGGCGATGCCGGCGGTATCCCCCGTCTCGATCCCTTCCAGGGGGATCTCGGTACCGCGGCCGTCGATCAGCAGCACGACCGCGGCCGGCCCGGCGCCGTTCCTGGCCGCGGTGAAGGCCAGGTCGACGGTGTGCTCGTCGACGCGGGTGAGCGTGACGCCCGAAAGCGCGACGTTGCGGCCCAGCAGCTCGAGCACGGCGTCCTCGGGCAGGAACGCGGCGGTGACGGCGCGGCCCGTGAACGCGCCCGGCTCCGGCGAGGGGAAGGGCGTCTCGCCGACCACGTAGAGCTCGCCCTCGAGGTACAGCACGACCGACACCGGCATCCGTACGGTGAACGCGGCGTGGGGATCGTCGTCGCGCGCGGCGGCGGTGTCGTAGACGTGCAGGACCGCCGTCGCGTCCTGGACGGGCACCGGCAGGCGCACCTCGAAGGCCGTGCGCTGGTCGCTGGTCGCACCGTCGGGCCGCGTCGCGGTCACCGTCGCGCCCTCGACGCCGGTCACCTCGAGGCGGTCGATTCCCGCCTCGTCGAAGGCCCTGACGGCGAGCACGACGGTGTTGGCCGCGTCCTGGGCCTTGATCGCCGCACCGTCCTCCAGCAGTTCCCAATCCAGGCGCACGTCGAGCTGCGGCGGGCCCGCATCCAGCACCATCAGGGCGTCGCCCAGCAGGCAGAATTGCGCGACCGCGCTTCGGTACTGCCAGTTGTTGATCGACGAGGCCAGGAACGAGGCCTCGGCGGAGGCCAGCAATTCGCCCAGGACCCAGCGCGTGCGGCCGGACGGCCCCGTCGGCGGCGTTTGCAGCATCGCGCGGGCCTGCAGGCGCGCCAGCGCCGCGTTGGGGTCGCGGTACTCGTAGCCGGGGCTGGCGTAGACGCCCACGGCGCCGGCGCCGGGGCGCAGCAGGAGCTTCTCGCCCAGCGAGGGCCGCGACGTCGGGTTCGACTCCGGCGAGATGTCCCGGGCCCAGCGCGAGATGTGGCAACCCAGCCCGACGAAGACGAAGGGCTTGCCGGTGTTCGCCAGGCTCGCCACGTCCTGGCGGTACTGGATCACGGGCACGTCCTCGATGATCTGCTCGTGGGCCAACAGGTGGTCGTTGGCATGCCCCTGGTAGGTGGCCAGCATGGCGCCGGCGCCGAGTCGCGCCAGCAGGACGGGCACGACCTCGGTCTCGGCGATGCCGCGGAACGCGAGGCGCGAGCGCGTGCCGCCGGGGAAGGGTTCGTGCAGGTCGAGCCAATCGCCGGCGTAGACCCGCGACGCCTCGAAGGCGGGATCGCCGGGGTAGCCGTCGCGGGCGTCGGCGAAGGAATCCCAGAGCACGGCGCCCTCTTCCAGGCTGGTCTCGAAGACCTGCTCGCCGCTCTGGTAGATGAGGTCGTCGAGCCCGACATCGTAGCCGTCCGACCAGGCGTCGTCCGCCACGGCGATCGCGCGCTTCTTCCAGGCCCCGGCGGCGGCTTCGAAGCCGATCACCTTGTCGACCAGGGTCGCGGCCTCGGCCGCCGTGTTGCACGGGAACCTGCCCACGAGCAGCTCCGGCAGGGCGACGGTGTCCCGGGGATAGTCGGGGCCGGCCCCGGGCGTGGCGTACCACTCGTCGGCCGGGAGCATCTCGTTCTCGTAGTTGGTCGTGGTCCAGCGGAACATCGGCGCCGGCACGAAGTCGCGGGCCGCGTCGTCCGCGCTGAGCGAGCGGACGTTCTCGTTGCCGTCGCCGAAGATCTGCAGGGCCCACGGGCCTCCCGCCCCGAGGGCGCGCGTGACCAGGCGCTTGATCGCGCGCGGGTTCTTCAGGCCGCCGCCGTACCAGTCGTAGATCGCGTGGACGTCGAGCACGGCGACCGCCAGGGGCTCGGGCGAACGGGCGATGCGGTGGGCGGCCCAGCGCTCGGCCTCGGCGCGGAAGTCGGGGTGCGCGACCACGAGCACGTCGGCCCCGGCCGCCGCCGCCAGGGGATCGTCGACCGCGGTCACGCGGCTGAGCCGGAAGGTCGGCACCGCGGGCAGCGCCGCGGCGAGCGCGCCGGCGCGGGCCGCGAACCGGCGGGCGCCCGGCGCGTCCTGGGCGGCGTCGAGCGAGAGGGTCCAGGTGCCGTCCCCGGCGTCGACGAGGTTGTCCGCCGCCAACGCCACCCGCCGCGGCGAGCGCGGGTCGGAGATGTCGTAGACCCAGAGCTGCGGATCGGTGAACCCGGTCACCGTCAGCGAGCGCTGCCCGGCGGCATCGCCGGCGTGGAAGTCGAGGACGTCGTCCCGGGCGCGGTAGAGGGCGTCGTAGGCGACCTCGAACCAGTCGAGGTAGCCGATGAGGTAGTTCGTCGGTCCGCTGATCCGCAGCGCCGATCCCTCGAGGTCGGCACCGGTCAGGTCGTCACCGGTCAGGTCGGTGAAAGCGGTGAAGACGGCGCCCGCGTGGTTCGCCTGGAGCGAGCCGAGCGCGGTCGGCACCTCGTCGCGCACCAGCGCGAAGTTGAAGGTGCGCAGGGTGAGGCCGTAGCCGGAGACCCCGGCCCGCAACGACGCCGCGCCGCCGGGCGCGGGGTTGACGGCGCCGAGATCGCGGACGACCTCGCTGTCTTCCTTGCTGTTCCAGGCGTAGCGGTCCACGAAGGCGTTGAACGGGCGCACGATGTAGTGCGAGTCCTCCTCGCGCACGTCGACGCGGCGGTACGAGGCCGCGGGCGCGCCCTGGGCGGGCGGCAGCTCGAGCTGCGGCATGCGGGCCCAGGCTTCGCCCAGCGGCGGGTCGGCGACGGCCAGGTAGTAGATGTTGCCGCCGTTGACCGGATCGAGCGCACCGGGGTTCCAGGTCTCGAGCGAATCGCCGCAGCTGGCGTAGCCGAACTCGCCGTGGACGAACGGCCCGTCGTCGCGCGGACGCAGGCCGTAGAACACCAGCGCGTCCTCGTCGGCGAAGTCGCCGCCGTCGCCGATCAGGTCCACCGGCACCTCGATCTCGTCGTAGGGCGGCGTCTGGTCGGGCACGTAGCGGCGCTGGTAGAGCCGCAACTGGTCCGCGGCCGCGCCGGCCGGCAGCAGCCCGGCGTTGGCCAGGTCGGCGGCGCGCAGGCGGAACAGGCCGGTGCGCGTCACCGGCACGCGGATCTCGGGGCCCAGCAGGACCGCGCTGCGGCGCAGGGCGGCCTTGTCCCCGCCGATCGGGGCCACGGCCTCGCGGGGCTGGGCGGACAGCGCGGCGCCGTTGAGGAACAGGTGACCGAAGCGGGCGTCGCCGGCTTCCAGGCGCCCGCCCGTCTTGGCGACGGCTCCCGCCTCGGGCTCGAAGACGATCGTCCAGGCGGCGCGGCGCAGCAGGCGCCGCGCCCGCAGGTCGTCGCCGACGTCCAGCGGCCGGACCGTCAGCGGGACGATGCGGTGCCCGCGCCAGAGGCGAGGCTCCCCGACCTCCAGGCCCGCCGGAGCGTCGCCGCCGTTCGGCGCGTGCGGCGTCTCGGCCTCGACGCCGCCGCGCGGCGGCTCGCCCGGCAGCAGGTCCTGTTCTTCCATCACGGGATCGCCGCCGCCGGGATGGGGGCGCAGCACCGGCGTGGGCGCCGGCGCCACCAGGCGGCCGTCTAGGGGTTCCCAGACCGCCTCGTCCAGGCGGACGACCGCCCGCGTGCCCGGGGGCAGGACCAGCCAGTTCCCCAGGGCGGGCACCGAGGGGCGGCGCGGTTCGCCCGTGCCGACGAAGCCGGGCAGTTCGAGGCGGTGGTACGTCCGACCGTCCCGCGCGAACGCCGTCCGCCAGACGGGTTCGCCCGTCTCCAGGCGGATCGTCGTGGTCAGCGGGTCGTTCTGGGTGACGAGCAGCGGGGCGGCGCCGGCGACGCCGCCGGCCAGCGACAGGGGCGCGAGGAACAACAGTGGCGCGAGGTGCAGCAGGGCGCGCCGTGCACGCTCACGGTCGACGTGGAACCGGCTCATGCCGCGATCTCCTTGCCCAGGGGGAGGGCTTGGCTTCCAGGGGGTGGAACCTCAGGTCAGTATAAGAGCGGCCGCCGCATCGGTCAACGCGCGGTGCGCGGGCTTCGCCCTGCTGACGCCTGCCCAGTCAAACGGAAGGGGCGGGTCTCCCCGCCCCTTTCGCGTGCCGATGTACGGCAAGGTCACCGGTACAGCGTCTTGATCTCGCTCCAGGAAGCTTCGTCGTTGGCGACGAGGCACTGGCCGGCCTCGGGGCCGTTGATGCGGAACACCGGGTTGTAGACGTAGGGCTCGCCCGGCGTGCCGCCGGTGGCGGGGTAGCAGGGCGTGTTGAAGCCCAGCGTGTGGACGTAGCCGGGGGTGCCGCCGGGGAAGCTGACCGAGCCGGGGAGGTTCGAGATCGTGAAATCGATCACCGCGGCGGCGTTCAGGATGATGACCTGCATCTGGCCCAGCACCACGACGTTCTGCTCGTTCGGCTGCAGGGGCGCGGCGCCGTTGCCGATCACGAAGTCGTCGGGATCGTTGTCGACGTCGAGCCCGGACATCTCCCAGGTGCCGATCAAAGCGCCCGCGGGGGCGTTGTTGGTGATGCGGGCTTCCCAGGCCAGCACCGGCGAGTCGCTCGGGTTGGTGATGCACATGTAGATGTTCGTCGGCACGAAGACAGCCACGGTGATGCAGTTCACGGCCGGCCCGGTGCTGGTCACATCGGCGTAGATGCCCATGCTGTCGGGACCCGGGTAGGCCCAGGCCATGGACGCGGTCAACACCAACACGCTCAGGACGAGTAGCATCTTCTTCATCGGTCTGTCCCCTTTCGCTCGGAATTGCCAATCACCAGAATCGACAGTCACACGGAGTTTCCCAGTCGGAGCTTGCAGGCACGATACCCGCTGCCTGGCCGCGCACGCCGGCGGCACGTCGCACCCGCGACGGAACGCCCGCGCCTTGTCCCTCGCGATGACCCTGTAGCCCGCGATGACCTTCTCGGTCCGCGATGGAAGGCCCCTCTCCCGCCGGACCGGAGGCCGGGATTCCTGCGTCGGTTACGGATCAATATCCGGGCAACCGCCGGGACTGTCAAGCGTCTTTCCCCGACCGTCGCCACCATCGCAGCGCCGGGCGCCGGCCGGAGTCGCGGTGGGGAACGGGGAACGGCGAGCGGAGGCGCGGGCGGCAAAGGAACGGGGCCGCCCCGAAGGACGGCCCCTAGCTGACAATCGAACGGATCGCTGTGCGAAGACTAGTACAGAGCCTTGACGTTGCTCCAGGACATGTCCTCGTTCGCGACGACCACGCAGTTGACGTTCACGCAGGCCTGGGGCGCGTTCATGTCGCCCGTCAGGACCTGGCAGGGGGTGTTGAAGCCCAGGGTGTGAACGTAGCCGGGCTCGCCACCGGGGAAGCTGACCGAACCGGCAACGCCCTTGACCAGGAAGGTCGCGGTCGAAGTCGGCATGCCGAACATCGTCTTGCTGGCCAGCATGACGGCAGGAGCGGCCGGGTGCGGCGCAGCGCCGGTGCCGACGACGAAGTCCATGGGATCGTTGTCGACGTCCAGGCCGCCGTTCAGCGTCCAGGTGCCGGGAACCGTGAAGGTGTTGGACTCCACGATCGTGCACTCCCACGCCCGAATGAAGTCGCCCGAGGGCCGGGTGAGCAGCAGGTAGACGTTCAGCGGAGTGAACGTGCCGGTGTAGGCCACGTTGAACTGGGTCGCGCCCAGATCGAAGTAGATGCCCATGCCATCCGGATCGGGATCGACCTGAGCCGAGGCGCTGACGCTGAAGGCGAGCAGCGCGATCGCGGTCAGAGCTAACAACTTCTTCATGTTGCGACTCCTTTGGGTTGTCTGCCTCGGTCAACAGGTTGCCGAGGAGTTTCGCCCCGCGGCCCGGGGCCGCGGGGCCGAGAATTTCCTTACGGGCAAATCACGTTGACCGAGCTCGAGAAGAGCACCAGGTCGGACAGGTTCACGCTGCCGTCGTAGAAGTAGTCGGCAGCGTAGTCGGTCCCGCCGTAGTAGCCCGAGAACTGCGACACGTCGCTGAGGTCAACCACGCCGTCGGCGAAGACGTCGGGGCTGTTGAACAGGACGTCGAGGTCCTCGCCCACCAGCGGGGAGCCGTTGATGATAACCTGGGTCAGCTCACCGGCCACCTTGTTCGAGTAGCCGCCGGCATAGAACGGGCCCACGAAGGTCGTGACGCCGTTGATGTCGGTGTTGGCGTTGGCCAGGGTGCCGTTGGTGCAAGCCACCAGACCGCCGAGCGACGTCTCCAGCCACATGTCCTCGAAAGGATAGGCGAAGACGGCGTTCATCCCGGCGTCGAACAGCGTCACCGTGATGGTGGCGTCCACGACGTCCAGGGGCGGCGTCGTGACGGCCCGGGCCTCGGTCATCAGGTTGCCGGTGCCGTCGGGAGTCAGGAACACGCTCACCTGGGGCAGTCCCGCGGGCAGATCGGCGTTCGAGTTGACCAGGTCAGGGACTCCCGCCACGCCCAGAGTGCTGACACCCAGGGCAGCGACGCAGATCACAAGACCCACAATGTTCCTACGAAGCATTAGGACACCTCCTAAAAGGCATTTTCATGCGAGGGTGGCAAACCCAAGCGAGAACGAGTGCAATTACGTTGACCCTCCCTTCCACTCTTCATAAGTCCTTAACTTGACCTCATGAGTGTACCACCGGGGAGGACGGCGTGCAACACTATTTTTTGGGTTACCGGCCCCCTTATTCACAGATGATCATAAGTTATGACAATGAAGGTCTTGTATCGGATTCCCGGAAATGCCGCGTCGGGGTCCATCGGGGAGGGTGGTGGGCGAAACAGGGTTCGAACCTGTGACCCCCTGCGTGTAAAGCAGGTGCTCTGACCAGCTGAGCTATTCGCCCTTGCCCCGCAGGAAGGACCGCAACAGGAACAGCGGCACCAGGACGCAATACCCCAGGACCAGCAGCAGGGGCGCGACGGTGATGTCCCCCCCGGCCAGCAGCGCGTAGCCGGCGACGATCGTCACGAACCCCAGCATCAGTCCCAGGTACTTGCGGAACATCGTTCTCCCCTCTCGGCCCCGCGGCGTGCCTCCGTCCGCGTGGCGCCAGGGTAGCCCCGCGGCCGGGCGGCGTCAAGACGGCGCGGCTTCAGGGCGACTCCGGCGCCGTCGCGGCGGGCGGCCCGCCCGCGGTGTCGGCGAGCGCGGTTCCCGTCTTCGGAGCGGCCGACGCCGCGGCCCGGCGCTGGCGGTAGACCTGCACCGCCGCTTCGTGCTGGGCGTGGGTGCGCGAGAAGACGTGACCGCCATAGCCGTCGGCGACGAAGAAGAAATCCTCGCAGCCTGGCTGGGGCTTCAGCACCGCCGCGATCGCTGCGAGCCCCGGGTTGCCGATGGGGCCCGGCGGCAGTCCCTCGTTGAGGTAGGTGTTGAAGACCGACGGCGTGCGCAGGTCGGAGTACAGGATCCGCTGCCCCTTCTTGTCCAGGGCGTAGGCGACGGTGGGGTCGGCCTGCAGCGGGCGGCCGGCGCGCAGGCGGTTCAGGTAGACCGCGGCCACCCGCGGCATCTCCGAGACGCGCGGCGTCTCCGCCTCGACGATGGAGGCGAGGGTCAGCACCTCGTGCGGCGTGCGCAGGGGCAGGTCCCCCAGCGCGAGACGCGCCCGCGCGTCGGGGACCCAGCGGTCCCACCCCGCGCGCATGATCGCGCGGGCGACGTCGCGGACCGAGGCGCCTTCGGCGAAGTGGTAGGTCTCGGGGAACAGGTACCCCTCGCAGAGCGGGAACTCCCGCCCGCGGGCGAGGCTCTCCTGCAGCAGGGCCGCGGCGTAGGCGGCGGGATCGCCCGCCGTCTCGAGCAGCAGCGCGCGCACCTCGGCGTCGCAGGCGGCGCGGAAGGTGGCGGGCGCCCAGCCGAAGGCCTCCGCGACGCCGACCACCGCCTCGCGCGTCGGCAACCCTTCGGGCACCATGACCACCACCGGCAGCGTCCGCCCGTCGACCAGCAGGATCAGCAGTTCGCGCGGCGACAGCCCCCGCGGCACGGCGTAGCGGCCGGCCCGGATCGAGCGGTCCGAACCGGTCAGCCGCGCGCCCAGCACGAACGCGCGGCGGCGGTCCAGCAGGCCGCGCGCCTGCAGCGTGTCGGCGACCGTGGCGAGGCTGGAGCCGGGCGGCACGCGGATCTCGACCGTCCCGTCCCCGCCGGGGCCCGCGCGGTCCCACTCCGTCCAGGCCCAGAAGACCGCGCCCGCCGCGACGAGCAGGACCGCCGCCGAAGACCAGGCCAGGATGCGCAGCGCCCTGACGAGATGGAACGTCGCCGTCCGGCTGGGCGCCGTCATGCGCCACCGTCCCGGCCGGCGCCCGCGGCGTCCAGGTACTGCTGCAGGATCAGCTCCGCCGCGACCGCGTCGGGCGACTCGCGGCCGCGACGGCGGCCGGGGCCGCGCAGCAGGCGCTCGGCCTCCTGCGTGGTGTAGCGCTCGTCGACCAGCGCGACCGGCAAACCCAGATCCTCCCCCAGCTTCCCGGCGAAGCGCTTGGCCCGTTCGGCGATCTCACCCAGCCTGCCGTCGGCGGTCAGCGGCAGCCCGACCACCAGCTGGTCGACGCCCCGCTCGCGGACCAGGGCCGCCACGAAGGCGGCCACCGGGCCGTCGCGGCCGGCGCGGTGCACCGCGACCGCCGTGGCGAGCGTGCGGGTGGGATCGCTGACCGCGATGCCGATGCGGCTGGTGCCGTAGTCCAGGGCGAGCACGGCGCCCACGTCAGTCCTGCCGGGGATGACGCTTCACCAGCTGCACGCGGAAGCGCCCGTCGGGCGCGTGGTCGAAGGTCAGCTCGTCGGTGAACTCGCGCATGATCGTGATGCCGCGGCCGCGCTCGCGCATGAGGCCGTCGGGCGGCTGCCAGTTGCGGAAGTCGAAGCCGGCGCCCTGGTCCAGGACCGTGACGCGGATCTCGTCGGGGGCGAAGCGGAAGTGGAGTTCGACGCGGCGTTCCTGCTCCATGCCGTTGCCGTGCTCCATGGCGTTGGTGCAGGCCTCGATGACGGCCGTGCTCAGCTCGTCGATGTCCTTCTGCTCGAACGGGAGGTCGCCGGCCAGCTCCATCAGGATCGCGTCGGGCACGCCGAGGAACAGCAGCCGACTGGGCAGCATCACCTCGACCTGCTGGGAGGAACCGTTCGCGCTGGTCATGGCTCCCCCTAGGCGAAGCTGCGGACAGCTTCTTCCTCGTTCGAGTAGGAGACGAACACGGTGTGGAGCTTCGAGACCATGAAGATGCTCTCCACGCGATCCGACACGTTCAGCAGCCGCAGGTCGCCGCCGCTGCGGCGCACCGTCGAATAGCCGGAGATCAGGATGCCCAGGCCCGTGCTGTTGACCCAGTTGACCTTGGCCAGATCGACCAGGACGTTGCGGTGGCCCTCGTGGATCAGGGTCTTGAGCGTGTCGTTGAACGCGGCGGCGTCGGGCCCGCCCATCAGCTTGCCGTTGAGCTCGAGGATCACCACGCCGTCGCGCTTGCGTTCCCTGATCTTCACCTGGCCTCCTTCCGGCGCCGGTCGCGGCGCGTCCCGACTGCGAGGATACGGACCGGCCCCGGCCGTGTCCAGCCCGAAGCGGCCGCGGGCCGCACCGGCTAGTCCGCGCTCGGCGTCGCCCGGCGCAGGATCCCGAGCACGGCGGCGATATCGTCCGGCAGTTCCGAGGTGAACACGAGCGGCTCGTCCGTGGCGGGGTGGCGCAGGCACAGCTCGCGCGCGTGCAGCATCTGGCGGCCGGCCCGCGCGACCATGGCCTGGGCCGCGTGGCGGTCCAGGGGGTGGACCAGCCGTTCGCGGGCGTCGTCCCCGTACAGGGGATCCCCCACCACGGGGTGGTGGCCGTGCGCGAAGTGGACGCGGATCTGGTGGGTGCGGCCGGTCTGCAGCTCGGCGTCGCAGTGCTGCACGAACCCGAAATCCTCCACCACGCGGTACCGCGTGCCGGCGGGCCGCCCGCCGGGGACCACCGCCATCATGCGGCGGCGGTGGGGATGGCGCCCGATCGGCTCGGCGATGAGGCCCTCGCGGTCGTCCCACTGTCCCCAGCTCACCACGGCGTAGATGCGCCCCAGCGTGCGGTCGCGCAGCTGGGCCGACAGGCCGCGGTGGGCGAGCTCGGTGCGGGCCACGGCCAGCAGGCCGGAGGTGTCCTTGTCCAGGCGGTGCACGAGCCCGGCCCGCGCGCTGTCGCCGGGCAGGTCGCCGAAGCGGTGCAGCAGGGCGTTGACCAGCGTCCCGGAGCGGTGGCCCGGAGCGGGATGCACGACCATGCCGGCGGGCTTGTCGATCACGACCAGGTGCTCGTCGCAGTGGACCACGTTCAGGGGGATGTCCTGCGCGCCCAGGTACGGCGCCGGCGGCGCCGGCCGCGTGAACTCGACGAGGCTGCCCGCGTGGACCCGGTAGTTGCTGGGGCGGGGGCGCCCGTCGACCGTGGCGGCACCCTCGGCGAGCGCGCGCTGGATCCGGCTGCGGGAAGTCTCGGGCATCCGCTCCGTCAGCAGGAGGTCGAGCCGGCTGTTCGCCTCCTGCGGCGTGACGGTGAACGAGAGGCGGGGCTGTCCTGCGTCAGTCATCGCGATGTCCCGGGTCGGAGGAGCCGGACGCGGGATCCGCGCCGGCGATGGTCCCGGGGTGTTCGCCCGCGGATGCCGGGTCGCCGGGCGCGGCGCGCGGCGGGCGGTCTTCGCGCCACAGCGACAGGAACAGGGCCGCGCCGCCGAGCGTCACGCCCATGTCCGCCACGTTGAACGTGTAGAAGCGGTGGGCGCCGATCCCCAGGTCGATGAAGTCGACGACCAGCCCGCCGTAGAAGGCCCGGTCCACCAGGTTGCCCAGCGCGCCGCCCATGATGGCGGCCAGGGCGCAGCGGCGCAGACGCTGCCGGGGGTCGGTGCGGCGGTAGAGCGCCGCCAGGACCGCCGCCGCGAGCAGGCTCACGCCGATCAGGAAGCCGCGGCCGCCCAGGGGCAGCCCCATCGCGGCGCCGGGGTTGCGCACGTAGGCGAAGCGGGCCACGTCGCCCAGCACCTCCACCGGGCGCGCGAGGCGGTCCACGTTCGCCAGCACGAGGCGCTTGGCGGCGAAATCCACGGCGAGCACCAGGGGCGCCAGCAGCCAAGGTGAGCGGAGGCGCGGGAGGCCGAGGCGGGGGCGTCTCAATGCCGCTCCTTCTCCTCGCGCTCCTTGCATTCGATGCAGAGCCTGGCGTCGAGCTTGGCCTTGAGTCGCTCCAGGCCGATCTGGGCGTTGCAGCCGGTGCAGACGCCGTAGCTGCGGTCCTCGATGCGCAGCAGGGCCTGCTCGAGCTGGTAGAGGTAGCGCCCCTCGCTGCTGGCGAACTGGATCGTGGTCTCGTACTGGAACTCGTCGCTGCCCTGGTCGGCCATGTGGTTCGAATGGGCCTTGGCCAGGTCGCCGCCGAAGTCCTCCCCCTCGTGGTGGATGATCTTCGTGTGCTTGGCGAGCGACTTCTCGACGCGCTCCTTCTCCTCGAGGATGAGCTTCTGGAACCGCTCGAGTTCGGTCTTGCGCATGGTCCCTCCTCAGTTGACGGCCAGCCGGGCGATGGCCACCTCGATGGCGACGCCGTCGACCTCGAAACTGTCGGTGTGGGGCAGGTCCGGCGAGGCTGCGACCAGCTGCGCCAGCGTCTCGCCCGCGATCCGCTCCCCGAAACGCGCCAAGGCCCGCCGCGCGTCGCCGTCGCCGGCGACCGCCAGGCGGATGCGGTCGGCGACCGCGAACCCGCTCTTCTTGCGCAGGTTCTGCACCCGGTTGATGACCTCGCGGGCCAGGCCCTCGTCCAGGAGCGCCTCGTCCAGGGTCGTGTCCAGCGCGACGGTCACCCCGTCGACCGAGCCGGCCGCGTACGGGGCGATCCCCTCCTCGACGACGCGCGCCTCCTCGAAGGTGATGCGCTCGACCGCGCCCTCGACGTCCAGCTCGACGGCACCCGCGCGGCGCAGGGCGAGGGCCTGCTGCGGCGTCATCGCCGCGATGGCGCGGCCGGCGGCCGGCGCGCGCTTGCCGAAGCGCGGCCCCAGGGCCCGGAAGTCGGCCTTGGCCGACAGGCGGGCGACGCGCAGGGGATCGTCCAGCGGGGCGATCTCCTTGATGTTCAGCTCCTCGGCGAGGATGCCGCGCAGGCGCGGGTCGTCGAGCAGCGCCGCGGCGCGTCCGTCGTCGGCGTGCAGCAGCAGCCGTCCCAGGGGCTGCCGGGTGCGGATCTGGGCGTCCTGGCGCAGGCTCCGGCCCACGCCCACCACGGCCTGCGCCGCGGCCATGACCGCCTCGAGCGGCGCGTCGACGCGCGCCGCATCGCACGCCGGGTAGTCCGCGAGGTGGACCGAGCGCTCGCCGCCGCCGTGCAGCGCCCGGTAGATCTCCTCGGCGGTGAAGGGGATCATCGGGGCGAGCAGCCGCGCCGCGCCGTCCAGCACCTCGAACAGCGTCGCGAAGGCGGCGCGCTTGTCGGGCGTGGTCTCCCCCTGCCAGAACCGCCGGCGCGACAGGCGCACGTACCAGTTGCTGACGTCGTCGATCACGAAGGCGCCGATCGCCTTGGCGGCGCGGGTGAAGTTCAGCTCCTCGAGGGCCGCGCGGGCCTCCGCCGCGGTGCTGTGCAGCCGGCTCAGCACCCAGCGGTCGAGCAGCGACGGGTCGGCCGGGCCGTCGTCGCCCGGGTCCCAGCCGTCGAGGTTCGCGTAGAGCGAGAAGAACGAGTAGACGTTCTCCAGCGTCGCCAGCAGCTTGCGGCGCGCCTCGGCCACGCCTTCGGCGTCGAAGCGGGTCGGGGTCCACAGCGGCGAGACGGTCAGCAGGTACCAGCGCAGGGCGTCGGCCCCGTGCTCGCGCATCAGCGCCATCGGCTCGACGGTGTTGCCCAGGCTCTTGGACATCTTCTTGCCGTGCTTGTCCAGCACCAGCTCGATGGTCAGGCAGCTCCGGTAGCTGCTGCGCCCGGTCAGGAAGGTGCCGATCACCAGCATCGTGTAGAACCAGCCACGGGTCTGGTCGATGCCCTCGCTGATGAAGTCGGCCGGGTACTGGCTCTCGAACAGGTCGCGGTTCTCGAACGGGTAGTGGTGCTGGGCGAAGGGCATGGCCCCGCTGTCGAACCAGCAGTCGATGACTTCGGGCGTGCGCCGCATGACGCCGCCGCAGCCCGCCCGCGCGCAGGGGAAGGTCAGGTCGTCGACGAAGGGCCGGTGCAGGTCGAGGCGCGACTGGTCCGCCCCCGTCAGCCGCGTGAGGTCGTCGCGGCAGGTCGGCAGGTGCTGCTCCCCGCAGGCGTCGCAGATCCAGACGTTCAGCGGCGTGCCCCAGAAACGGTTGCGGCTGAGCGACCAGTCGATGTTGCCGGCCAGCCAGTTGCCGAAGCGGCCGCTGCCCACCTCCGGCGGCGCCCAGCGGATGTCGGCGTTCGCGGCCAGCAGCTTCTCGCGCAGCTCGCTGGTGCGGATGAACCAGCTGGGCGTGGCGTAGTAGATCAGCGGGTTGCCGCAGCGGTCGTGGAAGGGGTACTCGTGGGTGTAGCCCTCCTCGCGCAGCAGGCAGCCCCGGGCGCGCAGGTCGCGGATGATCTGCCGGTCGGACTCCTTGACGGCGCGGCCGGCGTAGGGCGGCACCTCGTCGGTGAAGCGCCCGGCGGCGTCGACCGGGCTGAAGAAGGCCAGGTTCTCGCGCAGGCCGGCCTGGTAGTCGTCCTCGCCGAAGGCGGGCGCCAGGTGGACGATGCCCGAGCCGCTGTCGAGCGTGACGAAGTCGGCGGCCACGATCTTGAACGCTTCCTTGCCCGCGGGCACTGGCAGCAGCGGGAACAGCTGCTCGTAGCGGCGGCCGAGCAGGTCGCGGCCCTTGCAGCGGCCCAGCACCTCGGTCGGCGTGCCCGCATCCAGCACGCCGAGGCGCGCCTCGGCCAGGACCAGCACGTCGTCGCCATGGCGCACCCGCACGTAGTCGTGGTCCGCGCCGACGGCCAGCGCCACGTTCGAGGGCAGGGTCCAGGGCGTGGTCGTCCAGGTCAGGAAGTGCTCGTCGGCATCGACGGCCTTCAACTTCACGAAGATGCTCGGATCCTCCACGGTGCGGTAGCCGCTGGCCGTCTCGTGGCTCGACAGGGGCGTGCCGCAGCTCGGGCAGTAGGGCACGACCTTGTGGCCGCGGTAGAGCAGGCCCTCGGCCGCGAAGCGGGACAGGATCCACCAGACCGACTCGATGTAGTCGTCCTGGTAGGTGATGTAGGGGTCGTCGAGGTCCACCCAGTAGCCCAGCCGCTCGGTGAACTCGTCCCACTCCGCCTTGCAGGCCCACACGCTCTCGCGGCACTTGGCATTGAAGGCTTCCAGCCCGTAGGCCTCGATGGCCTCGCGGCCCTGGATGCCCAGCTGCTTCTCGACCGAGCGCTCGACCGGCAGGCCGTGGGTGTCCCAGCCCGCCTTGCGCAGCACGCGGTGGCCGGTCATGGTCTTGTAGCGGCAGGCGATGTCCTTGGTCAGGCGCGCGGCCACGTGGTGCACGCCCGGCAGGCCGTTGGCCGTGGGCGGCCCCTCGTAGAAGACCCAGTCGGGGCGGCCCTCGCGCCCGGCGATGCTGCGGCGGAACACGTCGTGTTCGCGCCAGAACGCGCTGACCAGGCGCTCGGACTCGGCGTCGTGGATCTTGCGGGCCAGCGGCGCGTAGCGCGGCGTCTCGTTGGTCATGCCTTCCGTCCTAGGCGGCCCCGCCCGCGGGCGGGAGCCGTCGCAGCAGTTCGGTCACCAGGCGGCAGAGCTTCGGCTCGATCAGCGCGGCGGTGCGGATGATGCCGTCGACGTCCGCGGGGTGCAGGGCGTCGGGGAAGCAGGCGTCGGTCACCGCCGACAGGCCGAGCACCCGCATGCCGCCGTGCACCGCGACCAGGCACTCCGGCCCCATCGACATGCCGACGGTGTCGGCGCCGATCGCGCGCAGGAAACGGTACTCGGCCGCGGTCTCGAGGTTGGGGCCGGCGACCGCCACGTAGACGGCCCGGTGCAGCGGCAGCCCGAGCTCCAGGGCCGTCGTCTCGGCCAGCTCCACCAGCGCGCGGTCGTAGGGCTCGCTCATGTCGGGGAAACGGACGCCGAGGCGCTCGTCGTTGGGGCCGAGCAGCGGGTTGTCGCCCATCAGGTTGATGTGGTCGGTGATGACCGTCATGTCGCCGGGGCGCAGGTGCGGGTCCATGCCGCCGACCGCGTTGGACATCACCAGGGTCCCGGCGCCGAGCGCGCGCATCACCCGCACGGGCAGGGTGATCTGGCGCATGGTGTAGCCCTCGTAGTAGTGGACGCGGCCCTGCATGGCCACCACGCGGCGGCCGCCGAGGGTGCCGAAGACGAAGCGGCCGTGGTGGCTCTGCACCGTCGAGCTGGCGAAGTGCGGGATCTCGGCGTAGTCCAGCGTGCACTCGGCTTCGATCTTGTCGGCCAGGGCGCCGAGGCCGGTGCCCAGGATCAGGCCCACCTCGGGCTCCAGCGGGCAGCGCCCGCGCAGGAAGTCGACGGCTTCCCGGATCTGCGTCCACGTCTCGTGCAAGTCCGTCCTCCGGGCTGTCGCGCCCCCGGGCAGGGTGGCCGGGGCAGGGTGGCCGGGGGCGCCGCGGGGCCGCCCACCGTCTGGAAACGAGGAAACCTAGCATGCGGGCGGACCAGGGGGAAGGACAATCGCCCCGGACATCCAGAGCGCGCGTTCCGCCTAGCCGGACAGCAGCTTGGTGAGCAGGGCGCAGCCCAGCCGCACCAGCAGCAGGGCCAGGATGGGCGACAGGTCCAGGCCGCGCAGCGGGATCAGGGGGCGCAGCAGATCGAGCAGGGGGTCGGTGACCCTGCAGACCATCACCAGGATCTCGTGACGGGGCGTGGGGTTGAGCCAGCTGATGACCACCCTGGCGATGATCAGCCAGCTGTAGACCTCGCAGCAGGCGAGCAGCAGTCGCAACAGCACGCTACCTCTCCTTCCGGCGGCGCCGGCTCAGGCGCCCGGCAGGCGCGCCCCGAACACGGCGGTGCCCAGGCGCACCAGGGTCGCCCCCTCGGCGATCGCGATCTCGAAATCGTCGGACATCCCCAGGCTCAGCTCGGGCAGCGCCAGGCCGGTGGCCGCGCGGGCCGCCTCGACGAGGCGCCGCACGAGGGCGAAGGTCGCGCCCAGCTCGGCCGGCGGCGCGTCCTGGCGGGCCATGGCCATCATCCCGCGCAGGTCCAGTCCCGGCAGCGCGGCGGCGGCGACGGCCGCCGCGACGGCTGCGTCCGGGTCGAGCCCGAACTTGCCCGGCTCGCGGGCGGCGTTGACCTCCAGCAGGACCGGTTGGCGCAGGCCCCGCTCCAGCGCCACCTGCGAGATCCGCTCCGCGAGCGACGGCGTGTCCACGGCGTGGAGGAGCGCGAAGCGGCCGACCGCCTTGCGCACCTTGTTGGCCTGCAGGGGCCCGATGAAGTGCCAGTGCAGGCTCCGGGCGGCGGCGGGCCCCAGCCGCGCCGCGAGCTCGTCCTGGCGCGGCAACGCGTCCTGGATGCGGTTCTCGCCGAGGTCCTGCTGCCCGCAGGCCACGGCGGCGGCCACCAGCTCCAGCGGGACCCGCTTGCTCACGGCGACCAGCCGGACGGACGCGGCCGCCCGGCCCGAACGGGCGCAGGCGGCCGCCAGGCGGTCACGGACGCGCAGCAGGTTGTCGGCGACGTCGGTCATGCCGGCCTCCCGGTCGGCCGGGCGCCGCGCCGCGCCGGTCAGCGCCAGCGCAGCAGCAGGGTCCGGGGGTCCAGTTCCATGTTGATCTCCGGCGCCTCGGGGCGGTCGTGCGACTTCAGGATCCGCACCCGCACGTGGTCGGCGACGGCCTCCAGCGCGACGATCAGGTCCAGCCGGTCGTCGAAGCGGGCCACCGAAAGGGGGATGCCGCGCGCGTCGCACTCCTGGCCCTCGCGGTGGGTGAGCGACGAGGTCCAGATCCGGGTGTTCCAGTCGCGGGCCAGCGCCCGCACGCCGTCGATCTCCCAGTCCTCGCAGTGCTCGAAGCGCGGCGTGCCGTCCATGATCACCATGTCGGGCTCGAAGTGCGCGGCGTCGCGCAGGAACTCGGCCGTCCCGCGCAGCTTCTCCAGGGAGAAGGAGTCGCGGTTGTAGACCAGGATGTGGCGGTTGCGCTCGAGGTCCAGGCGCAACTCGAGGCGGTTCTCCAGCTTCTGGTTCTCGCAGATGTGCTGGAAGATCTCGAAGTAGAAGGCGCGCAGCTTCTCGATCGACTCCTCGGTGGAGATGTGCAGCACCTTGCGGCCCTGCAGCAGCGCATCGACCGCCATGCCGACCAGCAGCGCGGTCTTGCCGACGCCGCGGCGGGACAGCACCACGCCCAGGTGGCCGCGGCCGAGGCCGCCGTCGGTGGCCTTCTCGAAGACCCGCAGCGGGCTGCGGAAGCGAATGTCCTTGGTGGGCATCGTCGTTCCTCTCCTACTTGTTCCCCGCCGCGACCTTCTCGGCGTGGGCCTTGGCCAGGCGTTCGGCCACCTCGGCGGGCGCCGGCGAGTAGCGGGCGAACTCCATCGAGTACTCGGCCTTCCCCTGCGTGCTGGAACGGATCACGGTCGCGTAACCGAACATCTCGGACAGGGGCACATGGGCGTCGACGCGCACGAAGCCGCTGTCCTCGGTCGAGCCCATGATGATGCCCCGGCGCTGCATGACCGTGCCGAGGATCTCGCCCTGGAACTCGGTCGGCCCCTCCACCGAGACCAGCATCAGCGGCTCGAGGGCCACGGGCCGGCCCTCCTTGTAGTGGTGGCGGAAGGCGCCGCGCGCCGCCGCCTGGAAGGCCTGGTCCGACGAGTCGACGGCGTGCGAGTTGCCGTCCTCGAGCACCACGGTCAGGCCCTGCACAGGGTACCCGATGTAGGCGCCCTTATCGAGCATCGAGCGGAAGCCCTTCTCCACGGCCGGGATGTACTCGGTGGGCACCGTGCCGCCGATCACCTTGTTCTCGAACTTGAACTCGCCCGACTCGTTCGGCTCGAAGTAGCCGCAGATGCGGCCGTACTGGCCCGAGCCGCCGGTCTGCTTGCGGTGCGTGTAGTCGAAGTTCACGCGCTGGGTGATCGCCTCGCGGAAGGAGACCTTGGGCTGGCCGGCGGTCACCTCCGCCTTGTACTCGCGGCGGATGCGCTCGAGGTACACCTCGAGGTGCAGCTCGCCCATGCCCATGATGAGCGTGTCGCCGGTCTCGTCGTCCGTCCGCGTCCGGAAGGTGGGGTCCTCCTTGGTGAAGCGGGCGAGCGCCTTGGCCAGGTTCGCCTGGGCCTTGTTGTCCGTCGGCACGATGGCCAGCGAGATCACCGGCTCGGGCACGTGAAAGTTCGAGACCGAGATGGTCTCCCCGCCGGTGAAGGTGTCCCCCGACGCGCACTCGACGCCGAACAGGGCGACGATGTCGCCGGCGAAGGCCTTCAGGATGTCCTCCATCTGGCTGGCGTGCAGCCGCACCAGCCGGCCCACCTTCACCCGCTTCCCGGTGCGCGTGTTGTGGATCGTGTCGCCCTTGGCCAGGGTCCCCTGGTAGAGGCGGATGTAGGTCAGCTGGCCGTAGGCGCCGTCCTCGAGCTTGAAAGCGAGGGCCACCACGTGGTCGTCGTCGCTGTTGGACAGGACGAAGGTCTCCGGCTCGCCCTCGGCGTTGAGCCGCAGGGCCTCGTTCTGGACCTCGGTGGGGTCGGGCAGGTAGCGCACCACGGCGTCGAGCAGCAGCTGCACGCCCTTGTTCTTGTAGGCGCTGCCCATGAAAACGGGCGTCAGCTCCCGCGACACCGTGCCGCGCCGCACCGCCTCATGGATCAGCTCCTCGGTGACCGCGCCGTCGAGGATGGCCTCGGTCAGCTCGTCGCTGAACATGCTGGCCGCGTCCAGCAGCTCCTCGCGCCGGGCCTCGGCCTCGAGCCGCAGGGCCGCGGGGATCTCCTCCCAGACCAGGTCGTCGCCCAGCTCGCCGGTGAAGCGGCAGGCCTTCATGCGCACCAGGTCGACCACGCCCTCGTGCTCGTGCTCGAGGCCCAGCGGGATCTGCATCATGGCCGCGTTGTGGCGCAGCTTCTCGCGCAGCTGCTCGGTGACGCGCGCCGGGTTGGCGCCCGAACGGTCGCACTTGTTGACGAAGGCCAGGCGGGGCACCTTGTAGCGGCGCATCTGGCGGTCCACGGTCATCGACTGCGACTGGACGCCCGCCACCGCGCAGAGCACCAGCACCGCGCCGTCCAGGACGCGCAGCGCCCGCTCCACCTCGATGGTGAAGTCGACGTGGCCCGGCGTGTCGATGATGTTGATCGGGTGGCCGTCCCACTCGCAGTAGGTGGCCGCCGAGGCGATGGTGATGCCGCGCTCGCGCTCCAGCTCCATCGAGTCCATGGTGGCCCCGACGCCGTCCTTGCCGCGCACCTCGTGCACGGTGTGGATGCGCCCGGTGTAGTAGAGGATGCGCTCGGTCAGCGTCGTCTTGCCCGAATCGATGTGGGCGCTGATGCCGATGTTGCGCAGCTTCGTGATGTCTCTGCTCATGGCGACCGCCGGGGCCCCCGCCGGGGGGCCGTCTCGTTGGAGTGGTGGGGGGCCGTCGCCGCGCCTCGCGGGGGGGCCTGCCCTCAAGGACGACGCCCGCCCCGGCAGGGGGCGGGCGTCGACGCGCGGAATATAGGCGGAATCCGGACTTTGGCAAGCGGATTTGCGCTTTTTTAGCGATTCGCGCCGTCCGGGGCCCTCCCCGCCCCCGTCTTCAGATCGCGCCGTGCCGGCGGCCGACCTTGCCGAAGGCCTCCAGGCAGCGCTCGACGTGGTCGGGCGTGTGGGCGGCCGAAGCCTGCAGCCGGATGCGCGCCTGCCCCTTCGGCACCACCGGGAAGCCGAAGCCGATGCAGTAGATGCCCTCGTCGAGCAGGTCGCGGGCGACGCCCTGGGCCATCAGCGCGTCGTTCCCGTGGCGGCGGAAGTGGACCGGCACGATGGGGTGCTCGCCGGGGTCGACGTCGAAGCCCAGCTCGCGCAGGCCCGCGCGCAGGCGGCGCTGGTTGGCGTCGAGGGTCCGCAGCGGCGCCGGATCCTCGCGCAGGATGCGCAGCACCTCGAGCGTGGCGCCGCAGACGACCGGCGGCAGGGAGTTGCTGAACAGGTAGGGACGCGACTTCTGCCGCAGCCAGGCGACGACCTCGGCGGGGCCGGCGGTGCAGCCGCCCAGGCCGCCGCCGAGCGCCTTGCCCAGGGTGGTGGTGATCAGGTCGACGCGGCCCATCACGCCGAGCTTCTCGTGGGTGCCGCGGCCCGTGGGGCCGGTGAAGCCGGTGGCGTGGCTCTCGTCGACCAGGACCAGCGCGTCGTGCCGCTCGGCCAGGTCGCAGATCTCCGGCAGGCGGGCGTAGTCGCCGTCCATCGAGAACACGCCGTCGGTGACGATCATGCGCAGGCGCGCGTCGGCCGCCTCCTCGAGGCGGCGGGCGAGGTCGTCCATGTCGGCGTGGCGGTAGATCGAGCGGCGGGCCTTGCAGAGGCGCACCCCGTCGATGATCGAGGCGTGGTTGAGCTGGTCGGTGATCAGCGCGGCGTCGGCGTCCAGCAGCGGCTCGAACACGCCGCCGTTGGCGTCGAAGCAGGCGGCGTAGAGCAGGCAGTCCTCCAGGCCGAGGAAGTCGGCCAGCTCCCGCTCCAGCTCGCGGTGCAGCTCGGTGGTGCCGCAGATGAAGCGCACCGAGCTGAGGCCGTAGGCCCAGCGGTCCAGGGCGCGGCGCGAGGCTGCGACGACACGCGGGTCCGAGGCCAGGCCCAGGTAGTTGTTGGCGCAGAAGTTCAGCACGCGGCGGCCGCCGACCAGGATCTCGGCACCCTGCGGCCCCTGCAGCACGCGCTCATCCTTGAAGAGCCCCTGCTCCCGCAGCGCGTCCAGCTCGACGCGCAGCCGGTCGACCAGCGATCCGTGCATCCCGGCCTCTCCCTAGCGGTAGCGCGCCTTCATCTCGTCGAGGGTCGTCGCGGGGATCTTGTCGCCCCAGCCGGCCTGCCCGAAGGCGATCATGCGGTCCCTGACCACCGCGGCCATCGCGTCGCGCGACGGCTTGAGGTAGTCGCGGGGGTCGAACTTCTCGGGGTGCTCGGCGAACACCTTGCGGATGGCACCGGTGATGGCCAGGCGGTTGTCGGTGTCGACGTTGATCTTGCGCACGCCGTGGCGGATGCCGCGCTGGATCGCCTCGACGGGCACCCCGTAGGTCTCGGGCATCTTCCCGCCGTAGCGGTTGATGAGCTCCACCAGCTCCTGCGGCACCGAGCTGCTGCCGTGCATCACCAGGTGGGTGTTCGGCAGGCGGCGGTGGATCTCCTCGATCAGGTCCATCTTCAGCACGTCGCCGCCCGGCTTCTTGGTGAACTTGTAGGCGCCGTGGCTGGTGCCGATGGCCACGGCCAGGGCGTCGCAGCCGGTCTCGGCGGCGAAGCGCTCGGCCTCGGCCGGGTCCGTCAGGTGGGCCAGGGCCGCGTCGCCGGTCAGCCCGGCACCGTGCCCGTCCTCGATGCCGCCCAGGCAGCCGATCTCGGCCTCGACCGTGACGCCCAGGGCGTGCGCCTTCGCCACGACCTCGCGCGTGACCTTCACGTTCTGCTCGTAGGTGGCCGGCGTCTTGCCGTCCTCCAGCAGCGAGCCGTCCATCATCACCGAGGTGAAGCCCTGCTCGATGGCGGAGAAGCAGGTGGCCGGGCTGTTGCCGTGGTCCTGGTGCATGGCGATGGGCAGGTGCGGGTGCAGCTCGGCCGCGGCCAGCATCAGGTGGCGCAGGTAGTTGTCCTGCGAGTAGGAGCGCGCCCCGCGCGAGGCCTGCACGATGACCGGCGAGTTGGTCTCCGCGGCCGCCTGCATGATCGACTGGATCTGCTCCATGTTGTTCACGTTGAAGGCGCCGACGCCGTAGCCGTGCTCGGCGGCGTGGTCCAGCAGCACTCTCATCGGTACCAGAGGCATGGCGGTCTCCTTGCATCGGGGGCCAGGTGCGGGGCGCGGGGACGTCCGTCCCGCACTCGCGCGGGAATGTAACGCTCCGGCGGCCGGGGGGCAATCCTGTGAAAAACGAACCCCGCAGCCCGGAAGCTGCGGGGTCGCGAGCGGAGGTGGTGGAGGCGGCGGGAATCGAACCCGCGTCCGAAGCCGGTCCCCCGCCGGCGTCTACATGCTTAGCCGCTGATCGATCTCGTTCCGCGCCTGGCTCAGCGACAGGCCGAGCGTGGAACCAGTCTCCGTCAAGATCTCGTCCGTCCCCAGGAGACCCGGTTCAGGACCAGACGCCAGATGACGGCGCTCCGCCGGAGGGACTGGCGTCCCTCTCTCCGGGGAACGCGCTGCGTGTTTATTTACGCAGCGAGAGCGTAGTGCTCTGTGTCATTTGTTTTGTTCCCAGCGTTTTACGAGATGACTGGAATCTCGGCATGCTGCCAACGGTCCCCCGACCCCGTCGAAGCCATGTCGCCCCCACGAGATCGCTTGACCCGCACAACGTACCACAACCCCCGTGCTCTGTCAAAGCGGGCGGTTCCGGTTGCGGGATCTCCCCTGTCCATGCCGTGATGCGACTCGGATCCACGCATCCTGTGGCGACAGGGGGCGCTCGTCGGGCACATCCTGTGCCCGGCTCGCTTGGCCTTCCGGCCCTTCCGCCATCCTGGCTCCAGGGCCTGCAGGACACCCCTGTCACCACAGGATGCGTGGATCCGAGTCGAACAGCGGCATGGGCATGGCAGGGGCAGCCCCGTAGCCGGAACCGGTGCGGATGACGGCGAAGGGTGATCAGCGGTTGTAGAGCGCCTTGACCTCGCCCCAGGTCGCGTTTTCGTTCGACACGATACCGGTCCAGTCGGTCAGCAGGTACCTGTTGTTGATCACCACCGGTCCGAGATCGCGGCAAAGATGATAGGTGCGGAACGGGATGAACATTCCGTCCGAGACCGTGAGCTTCACGGTCTCGAAGTCGCCGGCAGGTGTGCTCACCGTTCCGCCGCTGCTGACCCAGCACCAGTAGGTGGCCGGGTATGTGCCGTACATGTAATCGACCGTCGTTTGATTCTGCCAATACATCCCCGGGGTCATCGGCTGTTTGATGAACAGAACCGGCGGGTCGAAGTATTTCTGATCTGGGTCGATGCCCCCGATGGTCGTGTACCCGCCCCACAGGACATCGCCGCCATCGCCGTCGAGGTAGTATTCCCAAGCACGAACATACCCGGACGTCGTGCTCTCCCTGCGGGACCACCCTGGGAATCTCGGCTCCGTCGTATTGATCACGATCTCATCGGTGAATGGAGTTCCAGTCCCGTACTGATAGGTGAAGGTCGCTCCCGGCGTCAGCGGCCAGTAGTCCGCCGCCGTGGCGGATCCTGCCAGCACTACCACGAGCACGGCGACGATCGATGATCGGGACATACACATGTCGAACACCTCCGAGCATGGGCGATTCCATAGGGAGTCATCATATCACGCAGCGCAGCAGCGTTCCAAGGAATCCACTCACCTTCCGACTGCAAGTGAGCGGCCGCACCGCTGAACCACCCGACCGGCAGGGTCGGGGGCGTCGGCAGGGGCCCTGCGCCAGGAGGGCGCAGGGCCCCGAACGTCGAGCGCCCCAGGCACAGGAAGTGCCCGGGGCGCGTCCCCCGACCCTGCCGGTCGGGTGGTTCAGCGGTGTCCGCTACACGACTCCCTGGTCCATCATGGCGTCGGCGACCTTCAGGAAGCCGGCGATGTTGGCGCCGTTGACGTAGTTGCCCGGCGTGCCGAAGGCCTCGGCGGTCTCCACGCAGTTCTTGTGGATGGCCTTCATGATGCCGTGCAGCTTCGCGTCGACCTCTTCGCGGCTCCAGGAGAGGCGCATGCTGTTCTGCGACATCTCGAGGCCCGAGGTGGCCACGCCGCCGGCGTTGGCGGCCTTGCCGGGGCCGTAGAGGATCTTCGCATCGACGAACTGCTCGACGCCCGCCGGCACCGTGGGCATGTTCGCGCCCTCGGAGATCACGTAGACGCCGTTGCGCAGCAGGTTCGCCGCGTCCTTGGCGTTGACCTCGTTCTGGGTGGCGCAGGGGAAGGCGCAGTCGGCCTTGTGGTCCCACAGCGGGTTGAACGCGGCGCCGGGATCGATGGCCTTGTAGACGGCCTTCGGGTACTTGTCGCAGTACTCCTTGATGCGGCCGCGCTTGACGTTCTTCAGGTTCATGACGAACGCCAGCTTGTCGCGGTCGATGCCCTGCTCGTCGTAGATGTAGCCCGCGGAGTCGGACAGGGTGACCGGCTTGCCGCCGAGGTCGAGGATCTTCTCGACCGTGTACTGGGCCACGTTGCCCGAGCCGGACACCAGGCAGGTCTTGCCCTTGAGGTCCTGCTTGCGGGTCGCGAGCATCTCCTGCGCGAAGTACACGGCGCCGTAGCCCGTGGCCTCCGGGCGGATCAGCGAGCCGCCCCACTTCAGGGCCTTGCCCGTGAGCACGCCGGTGAACTCGTTGCGGATGCGCTTGTACTGGCCGAACATGAAGCCGATCTCGCGGCCGCCCACGCCGATGTCGCCGGCGGGCACGTCGGTGTCCGGGCCGATGTGGCGCTGCAGCTCGGTCATGAAGCTCTGCGTGAAGTGCATGACCTCGTTGTCGCTCTTGCCCTTGGGATCGAAGTCCGAGCCGCCCTTGCCGCCGCCCATGGGCAGCGTGGTGAGCGCGTTCTTGAAGACCTGCTCGAAGGCGAGGAACTTCAGGATGCCCAGATTGACGCTCGGGTGGAAGCGCAGGCCGCCCTTGTACGGTCCGATGGCGCTGTTCATCTCGATGCGGTAGCCGCGGTTGATCTGGACCTCGCCGTTGTCGTCGATCCAGGGCACGCGGAACAGGATCACGCGCTCGGGTTCGACGATGCGCTCCATGATCTTCGCCTTGCGGTACTCGGGGCGCTTGTCGAGCACGGGCCACAGGGATTCCACGACCTCCTGCACGGCCTGGTGGAATTCCTTCTGCTCGGGGTTCTTGGCCACGACCTGATCCACGAAAGCCTTGAATTCAGCCATGTCGGCTCTCCCGCGGTGAGGGACCGTCCCTGGGCAACCGTGAGCTCGGCTGCACCTGTTGAATCGCCAACAAATCTAGGCGGCGACCGGGCAGAAGCAAAACAATATTCACAGATGCCGCGCCGGCGGATCCCCTTGCCGTGCCGCCCGTTCCGGCCCGGATACAGGCTCGTTCCACTCCTGGTTGATCCATGGTTGCGCGTCGCCGGCGCGGGGCGCACCATGGCCGCCGACCGAGGGAGGATGGGCATGGGCCTCTGCCACTTCGCGACCGACCTGCACGGCCGCCCGGACCGCTACCGCAAGCTCTGGGACGCGGCCGCCGCCGAGCGCCCCGCCGCCCTGTTCCTGGGCGGCGACCTGCTGCCGCACCGGCTGGCCGGCGGCGGCGATTTCGTCGTCGAGGTGCTGGCCGCCGGCTTCCGCCGCCTGCGCGCGCGCCTGGGCGCCGCCTACCCCGCGGTCTTCCTCATCCCCGGCAACGACGATCCCGCCGCCGAGCTGCCCGGCCTCGCCGCGGGCGAACACGCGGGGCTCTGGATCCAGGCGCACGGCCGGCGCGTCGCCTGGGGCGACCGGAGCGTGCTGGGCTACGCCTGCATCCCCCCCTCGCCGTTCCTGCTCAAGGACTGGGAGCGCTACGACGTGTCGCGCTACGTGGATCCCGGCTGCCTGTCGCCGGAGGAGGGACGACGCACCGTCGCGCGCGACGAGCGCGAGATCCGGCTGGCGACGATCGCGGCGGAGCTGGACGATCTGGCGGGTGACGGCGACCTGTCGCGGGCGGTCTGCCTGTTCCACTGCCCGCCGTACGGCTGCGACCTGGACCGCGCCGCCCTGGACGGACGGTCGATCGACCACGCGCCGGTGGACGTGCACATCGGGAGCATCGCGATCCAGAGGTTCCTCGAGGCGCGGCGGCCGCCGCTGTCGCTGCACGGCCACGTGCACGAGGCCGCGCGGCTGACCGGCGCCTGGCGCGCGACGATCGGCGGCACCCTGGCCTGCAACGGCGCCCACGACGGGCCGGAGCTGGCCCTGGTGCGCTTCGACCCCGACGACCCCGGCGCGGCCGCGCGCGCCCTGCTCTAGGGGTTCAGGCCGGCCCGTCGCCGCCGCCGAGGTGGAGCTCGCGGGCCGGGTCGGTGATCGCGCCGATCTTCACGGCGAAACTGGACCGCTCGGCGATGTCCCGGTCGGTGATCAGGTGGGCGTCGATCAGCCCGGAGCTGCGGTACCCGGTGCGCAGGTAGTTGATCTCCGCCAGGCAGCGGCTCCAGCCGTCGAGCCAGACCCGCAGGGCCGCCTGCCGCACCGGGTCGTCCTCCATGTGGACCAGCAGGTCGATGTCGCTGGCCGGGCCGGCCGTCGCGTTCTTCACGCTGCCGAAGACGTACATCGCCTTGACGCCGAAGCGCGCCGCGTCGACGTCGCGCGCGATGCGCTCGGCCATCTGCAGGCGCCAGCGCCAGACCTCGCCGGGCTGGCCGATCAGCTCGGCCGCCGCGTCGGCGCCCGTGCCGCGCTCCTGCCCCGGCTCGACGAAGCAGGCGAGGGCCTCGTCGAGGTCGGCGTTCATCAGCACGCGCAGCGAGCGCCCCTCGGCCTCGGCCGGCACGTCGATCACCCGCAGCGTGCCCGCGAGCTCGGCGTACTGGGGCAGCAGCTCGGGCAGCAGGTTGCGCGCCCCCAGCAGGAACTGCTCGTTGAACACGATGCCGTCGCGGTCCGGGTACAGCGGCAGGTAGCGGATGCGCGCCTCCACCAGGTCCTGGAAGAAGTGGGTCCCGAAGGAGAGGTCGGGCAGGTAGCCGCCCTTCTGCCGCGCGATCTCCACCAGCATCGCGGTGTGGCTGATGTCCGCGTAGGTCACGCTCACGCCCAGCTTGATGTCGCCGCGGCTGCCCCAGCGGCCGGGGCCCATCAGGATGAAGCGGCGCTTCGGCAGCAGCTTGTTCAGGTCGCCGATCGCGCGCCCCACCGCCAGCATGCTCGCACGGTCCTCGAGCGCCGCGTAGGCGTCGGGGTCGACGTAGACCACGTGGGTGACGTCGGGCATCCAGCCGTTGGAGACGTGCCGGTCGGCCGTGAACAGGACGTCCTTGACCGGCAGGTTCTTGGGGATCGGCGCCGGGGCGGCGTCGTCGGTGTGGCTCTGGGGCCGGCACTGCAGCAGGTAGAACCGCTCGCCGTCGTGGGCGAATTCGATGTCCACCGGCGTGCCCAGCTTCTCCTCGAGGATCACCAGCACGTTGCGCAGGTGGCGGACGAAGGGCGTGCCGTTGATCAGGCCGTCGAAGGTCGGCACCAGCTCGTCGCGCGCGGCGTCGTACATCAGGCGCCGCGGGCGCTGCAGCAGGCCCTCGTTCAGCTGCGAGAACACCAGCTCGAGCCCCGGGTAGCGGCCGCCCACCTCGCGCAGCAGGTCGGGGATCGACAGCGTGACGAAGGCGTTCTGCTCGAGGTCGATGACGTCGATCTTGTTCGGCGCGTAGCGCACGATCTCCTCGAGCTCGACGTTCACCCGCAGGTTGGGCTGGCCCGGCACCGCCAGCACCGGGAAGTCGTCGCCGACGCGGTCGACGGCGCGCGTGCCCAGCCCGGGCACCAGGCGGATCAGGCCATCGTCGCGGCGGATCCGCGGCGACCAGCGGAACTCGTTGCGGCTGAAGGCCACGCCGGCGAAGGCCGGCAGGAAGTAGCGGCCGACGCGGCGGCCCACGACCTCCTGGATCAGGATCCCCATCTCCTCGCTGAAGTCCAGCAGGCCGCGGTCGCGGCGGTACTCGACGGGGTCGGGCCCGAACACCGAGGCGTAGATCTCGGTGATGGCGTCGCAGAGGGCGTCGAGGCGCTCGCCGCGCCCGCCCTGGTTGGGCAGGAACAGGCTCTTGTACTTGCCGGAGAACGAGGTGCCGAAGCGGTCCTCGAGCAGGCTGGAGCTGCGCACGATCAGCGGCACCTCGCCCAGGTCGTCCAGCGCCGCGGCCAGGCCCTGGCGCAGGTGCGGCGGCAGCGGCGAGTGCTTGAAGAGCTGGATGATGTTGGGGTACTCCTGCCGGACCTGCCCGATCTCCTTGTACTTCTGCTCGATGACGTCCTCGAGGTCGTTGTGCGCGATGAACTCCAGCGTGGCGTCGGACGCCAGGTACCAGGTGCGAGGGACGTGGACCTCGCCGACGGGCCGGTCCGGCGTGGAGGCGCGGGCCAGGATGCGCTCGGCGAGGATCAGGCCCGAGCTCTTGCCGCCCAGCTTGCCGGTGCCGTCCACGGGCATGATCAGGCGATCGACCAGGTCGCGCAGGTCGGCGACCGTCACGAACTCCTTGGCGACCTTGATGTAGTCGAGCTGCTCGGTGAGGAAGCGCCGCACCAGCGAGACGCGCAGGTTGGTGACCGTCGAGGGCTGCAGCGAGGAGCCCTCGCCCACCAGGTGATGGTAACGGCGCAGCGCGTCGGCCAGCTCGGGCAGGGTCGTGCGCGGGTTGTCCAGGATCTTCAGGAAGAGGCCGGCGCGGTCGTCCTGGATCCACTTCTGGACCTTCAGCAGGATCTCGTGGTCGGTCATGTGGCGCGCGGCCATGAAGAACGGCGCGTCCGACAGCAGCACGGACTCGTCGCGCTTCTGGACGACGCCCGGCACGTTCACCTCGCCGGAGACCGTCTCGGCCGACACCACGGAGTCCACGCGCCCGAGCATGGCCTGGGCCTCGTCGACGCCCATCGAGCAGAGCAGGTTCAGCAGCTTGCGCGCGATGCTCTGGTGGAGGTGGGGGTCCGACTCGCGCAGCATCTGGATGGGCATCAGCCACAGCGGCTCTTCGATCCCGTCCTCGCGGACGTGCGCGCGCACCTTGCGCAGGTCCCGCAGGCGCTCGAAGAGGACGTAGTGGGACAGGCGGTCGGCGACCGACTTCAGCAGCCGCCGCTCCTCCTTCAGGAAAGGGCCGTCGCCCACGTCGGGGCACGGGCCGGTGTAGTAGACGCAGACCTCTCCCGTCATCTGCTCCTGCACCAGGATCTCGGCGCGCAGGTGGCAGGGCGTGCGCGGGCCGTTCTCGGTGCGGTGCACGACGCCGTCGCACGCCACCTCGGCCTGGCAGATGGACGGGTACTGCATGCCGTTGACGAGGGCCTCGGCCACGCCGCGGCAGACGTCCTGCCGCGACTTCCCCTGCGCCGCGAACAGCTCCTCGATGCGGTAGAGGCAGTCCAGCTCCTTCGAGCGCTCCTGCAGCGAGACCAGCAGCTGGGCCAGCGTCGGGTCGCGGTCGTCAGTCATGGCGGATCACTCCCCTGCGGGCGCGCCCGTCGACGCGGACGTCCAGCGGTCGCGGGGTGCGGACGTGGCGCACGAGCTCGCCCTCGTGCTCGGCCGGCAGCGCGTCCAGCCAGGCCCAGTCGATGGCCCGGCCGCCGGTGTGCGGCACCGACAGGTACTGCACGCCGAAGCTGATCAGGTTGTGGAAGAAGTGGGAGCCCTGGCTGAGGTCGGGGCTCATGTCCGGCAGCGTGGCCTCGACCACGACGCGGGCCTGGGAGATCTGGCTCCAGTCCACCGGCACGCCCAGCCAGGGATCGGAGCTGCCCCAGCGGCCGAAGCCGATCAAGAGGCAGGTGCGCCCCTCGGCCAGCAGGCCGGCGTTGATGCGCTCCAGCTCCGCGGCGATGCGCGGCGTGTGGCGGGCCTCGAAGGCGGCCGGCTTCACGTAGACGACGTCCCGCAGGTCGGCGCGGGCGCCGTGCCCCAGCAAGATCTCCGAGGACAGCAGGACGCCCGGGCCGTCCAGCTCGTCCTGCCCGACGGACACCTCGCCGACGGCCACCTGCATGGGGCGAGCCTGCAGCAGGCCCAGCCGCGCGGGCGCGCCGCCCTCGCCGAAGGTCAGCGCGAACTCGATCTCCACGTCGGCGCCGAGGGATTCCTTGGCCAGGCGCAGCAGCTGCTTCACCGCCTCGTTCAGCGGCAGCACGCCGGCGTCCAGGATGGGCGAGAAGTCCAGCACGCGCGCGCCGCCGGGCAGCAGGCCGCAGCGCAGGCGGTTGCTGGCCGGGTCGAAGGTGGACACCAGGTGGTCCAGGGAACCGTCGGCCTCCGCGCGGGCCAGGTCCGCCTGCACCAGGAACTCGGTCTCGCGCACCGGGTCGGGCGGCGGCGGCGTCCCCATGTTCACGCCCCAGAACGAGGTCTGGGTGTTCTTGACCAGGTCGCCCAGGCCGTTGAAGGGCGGGCCGACGCGCGGCCGGGCCGGCGAGTAGGACCAGGTCAGGCCGCCGTCGACGATCGCCTTGCCCAGGCCGAGCGCCAGGTTGACGACGCCGTCCTCGGGGCGCGCGCGGCCGATGGGGTAGTAGCTGTAGGAGCGGCCGACCCCCGAGAGGGACGGGTAGAAGAGGTCGCCGCGGCGCAGCCCGACGATCTCCTGCACCACGACCGCCATCGCCTCCTCGCGCGGGTCGCGGCCGATCGAGCGCATGTAGTCGCGCGGCTGACGGAAGAAGGTCGACGCGATGACGAACTTGACCGCCTCGACCAGCTTGCGGAAGCGCGTGTCCGGATCGTGCTGGTTGTTCGGGATCATCTTGGTGGCGTAGACGCCGGCGAAGGGGTGCGCCAGCGCGTCCTCCAGCCGGCTGGAGGAGCGCACCGCCAGCGGCGAGTGCACGCCTTCGATCAGGGCGCGCAGGTCGCCGACGAACTGGGCCGGCAGCTCCGCGCGCTGGCAGGCGTGGGCGATGCGGTCGTCGGGCGCGCCGCCGTAGACCGCGTCCGCCAGGTCGTTCTGGTCCACGAAGGCGCGGAAGACGTCGGTGGTCAGGACCACCAGACGCGGCACGTCGACCCGGATGCCCGGGCACGCGGCGCCGTCGAAGCGGCCCAGGATGTCCCGCGCCATGAGCGCGAGGCCGGCCGCCTTGCCGCCGAGCTCCCCCTCCCCGATGCGCGACACGGCGTCGGCGCCGTCGAAGAAACGGCGGTCGAACGCGGGCACGGCGTCCCGGGAGATCATCGTCACGGCGTGCCCTCCCCGATCGTCCGGCTCACAGCCAGCCGCGGTCGCGGCAGGCCGACGCCACCCGGTTGATCGCCAGCACGTACGCGGCGTCGCGCAGGGACAGGTCCTGGCGACGCGCGAGGTCGGCGACCGCGATGTAGGCGGCGGTCATCTTCTGGTCCAGCTTGCCCAGGACCTCGTCCATCTCCCAATAGTAGTTCATGTTGCTCTGGACCTGCTCGAAGTAGCTGCAGGTCACGCCGCCGGCGTTGGCCAGGAAGTCCGGCAGGACGGTCACGCCGCGGCCGCGCAGGGCCTCGTCGGCCTCCGGCGAGGTGGGGCCGTTGGCGCCTTCCAGGACGAGGCGGACGCGCGGCTTCACGCGCTCGACGTTGTCGGCGGTGATCTGGTTCTCCAGGGCGCAGGGCATCAGGATGTCGACGTCCTGCTCCAGCCAGGCCCCGCCCGGCAGCGCGGCGTAGCCCGCGGCCTCGGCGCGCGCGCGGTCGATGCCGCCGTAGCGGTCGGTCATGCCGCGCAGCTCGGCCAGGTCGACGCCCCCGTCGCGACGGTAGGTGGCGGCCTCGCCGCGGCCCTCGTCCCAGCAGGACACCGCCACGGTGCGGCCGCCGATGCGCCCGTACAGCTCGATGGCGTGCTGGGCCACGTTGCCGAAGCCCTGCACGCTGGCCGTGGTGGCGTCGGGACGCACGCCCAGCTCCTTGAGCGCCTCGCGCAGCACGTAGACCAGGCCGTAGCCCGTGGACTGCAGCCGGCCGCGCGAGCCGCCCATGCCCACCGGCTTGCCCGTGAACTGGCCGGGGTGACGGCCGCCGCGCATGGCCTCGTACTCGTCGAGCATCCAGAGCATGTGCTGCGGGCCGGTCATCACGTCCGGGGCCGGCACGTCGGTCTCGGGCGACAGGTCGCGGCCGAGCTGGCGGACCCAGCCGCGGCAGAGCGCCTCCTGCTCGCGCGGGCCGAGGTGGTGCGGGTCGCAGACCACGCCGCCCTCGCTGCCGCCCAGCGGGATGTCGACCACGGCGCACTTCCAGGTCATCCACATGGCGATGGCGCGCACCGTGTCGATGGTCTCGTGGGGGTGGAAGCGCACGCCGCCCTTGGCCGGGCCGCGCGCATCGTTGTGGACGACGCGGAACCCCTCGAAGACCTCGACCCGTCCGTCGTCCATGCGCACCGGGATCGTGAAGCGCCGCTCGCGGGCCGGCGTGCGCAGGTAGGCGCGGGTGCCGGCGTCCAGCCCGATCAGGTCGGCGATCTTGTCGAACTGGGACTGGGCCATGGCGAAGGCGTTGAAGGCTCGGTTCGCGGTCATCGTGCACCTCGTGGTTGGTTCGCCGTGCGGCCCGCTCGTATCGCCGGGTCAGGCGGACTGCGGCCGCAGCACCACGCCGCGGCGGGAACGCCCGTCGATCAGCACCTGCAGGGGCGCCTCGAGGCGCAGGTGGTTGAGGTGGGCCGAGCGCGCGGCGGGCGCCTGGCCGAGCAGCCAGTCCCAGTCGAGCTTGCCGCCGCCGCTGCTGGCGTTGACGGTCAGGTACCCCACCCGGAACGACGTCAGGTTCTGGAAGAAGTGCGTCCCCTGGCTCGGGGTCACGCGGAAGTCGTCGAGATCGGTCTCGACGATCACCGCCGCGCCGGAGATCTGCGACCACTCCACCGGGATGCCCAGCCAGCGGTCGCTGGAGCCCCAGCGACCCGGCCCGATCAACAGGTAGGGCCGCCCGTCCGCGCGCAGGCGGCGGTCGAGGTCGCCGACCTCCCGGGCGATCTCCAGCGTGCGGCCGCGGTCGAAGCGGCCGGGGTCCACCAGCACCACGTCGTGGATGTCGTCGTAGGTCCCGTTCCCCAGCGCCACGTCCGTGGCGATCACGACGTCGGGGCGCGCGGCCAGGCCGTCGGGGATGCGCGGCGAGGCCATCTCGGCCGCCAGCGGCCGGATCTGCAGCAGCCCGAACTCCGCCGGCTCGTCGCCGGTCGGCAGGTTCGCCGCGAACTCCAGCTCCACGGCGCAGCTCATGCAGCGCCGGCCCAGCTCCAGCAGGAAGACGAGCACGTCGGCCAGGGGGTAGAGGTCCGACTTCAGGACGTGGGCGAAGGTCACCAGGCGGGGTCCCTCCCGCCCCAGCCCGTCGTAGACGGCATCGTTCTCGGGCGCGTAGACCGAGCCCACGGCGTGCAGGGTGCCGTGCCGCTCGGCGACGTCCAGACCGAGCACGTCCACGTTGGCGTCCTCGCGCAGCGACGGGTAGGCCTCGGGGTCGCCCACGTCCAGGGCCTGGAACGTGCGCTGGCTGTTGGCGAGCGTGTCGTCGATGGTCGAGAACTGGTAGAGGCGGCGGGGCGCGCGCGGCGAGAAGCGCAGGCACTGGCCGCCCTCCACCACGGTGCGGCCCAGGCCCAGGGCCACCAGCGCCACGCCGTCCTCGGGGCGCATGGCGTCGGTCGGGTAGTGGTTGGTCGAGTGGGCCACGCCGGCGAAATCGGGGTACACCCAGTGCTCGTGGCGGCGGCCGACCACCTGCTGGATGATCACCCCCATCTTCTCCTCCTCCACCCGGTTGCTGGTGGCGGCCAGGTAGGTCTTGGCGCCCCGGGTGAAGGTCGAGGCGTAGACCAGCTTGATGGCCTGGCACAGCTGGTCGAGGCGCACCGCGAGGTCGGGGTGCGAGTTGGGGATCATGTAGGTCTTGTAGACGCCCGCGAAGGGCTGGTGCTGCGCGTCCTCCAGCTGGCTGGACGAGCGGACCGCCAGCGGGTAGCGCACCTGCTCCAGGAAGATGCGCAGGTCGTCGTGGATGGAGGCGGGCAGCTCCGCGGCCAGGAAGGCCGCGGCGACGGCCCCGTCGTCGTCGGATTGCAGGGCCAGCTCCCGCAGCTGGCCCTGGTCCAGGAAGACGTCGAAGACGTCCGTGGCGAGGACCGCGGTCGGGGGCACCCGCAGCCGCAGCCCCGGAAACTGCTCGCCGATGCCGTAGCGGCTCAGGACGTGGTTCATGAAGGCCAGGCCGCGGGCCTTGCCGCCCAGCGAACCGGTGCCCAGGCGCGTGAAGCCGCCGGCCGCGTCGAACTCGCGCCGCGAGAAGTCCGCGATCACGCCGCGCCGGGACTGCTCGCGGTACCAGCCGACCGTCTCGAGCAGGAACTCGCGCAGCTCGCCGGCCGAGGCGAACTGGCTCGCCTTCAGCGGCTTGATCAGGTTGGCCAGGCCGAACTTGGTGCGGGCGCGGAACCAGTTGGAGAACTGGTCGCGGCGCGCGTGGAACAGCAGCGATTCGTCGGGCACGCGGGCGATCTCGCGCATCAGGGCGCGCGAGTTGTGGGCGCGCCCCACCTCGGCGCCGTCCGGCAGGCGGAAGACGAAGTCGCCGAAGCCGAACTCCTCGCGCATGAAGCCGCGCAGCTCCTTCAGCAGGCTGGTCGACTGCTTGTGCAGGAACCGGGCGCCGGCCGCCTCCGCCGCCGCGCGGCCTTCGGGGTCGGAGGACTGGATGACCACCGGCAGCAGCGGGTCGTCGCGCTTCAGGCGCCGCACCAGCTCGAGGCCGGCGTCGGCGCGCAGCCGGCCCTCGCGGGGGAAGCGGGCGTCGCAGACGGCGCCCAGCAGGTAGTCGCGGTAGCGCCCGTAGAGGTCCATCGCCTGCTCGAAGTCCGTGGCGAACAGGATCTTCGGGCGGGCGCGCATGCGCAGCAGCTTCTGCGACAGGTTGACGCTGTCGGCCATCAGCTCCTGGGTCTGGCGCATGACCTCGGTGTACAGCATGGGCAGGTAGGCCGAGTAGAAGCGGACCGAGTCCTCCACCAGCAGGATGCAGCGCACGTCGCTGGTGCGCGTGTCGTCGTCGACGTTCCAGCGGTCCTCGACCTGCTTGACGATGGCCAGCAGCAGCCGCACGTCGCCGGTCCAGATGAAGGAGCGGTCGACGGCCCCGGCGTCCCGGTCGGCGAGCGCCTCCAGCTCGCGGTCGTTGTAGCCCAGCACGACGACCGGCAGGTCGGGCTTGATCGCCTTGGCCCGACGGGCCAGGGTGCAGGCGTCCATGTCCCCGAGCCGGGTCATGGTCAGCAGCAGGTCGTAGCCGCTGGCCTCCAGCAGGGCCAGCGCCTCCTCGCCGCTGATGGCGCGCCGGATCTGGGGGGCGGCGCTCAGGTTCAGCTCGCGGTACTCCGCCAGCACGACCTCGGTGAGCCGGCCGCCCTCCTCCAGGGTGAAGGCGTCGTAGAGGCTGGCCACGAGCAGGATGTTGCGGACACGGTGCTTGATCAGCTGCTCGAAGCCGGCCTCGCGGTCGTAGGTGATGTCCTTGAGGCGGGACCAGGCCTCCTCGATGGCCTGGTCGCGCGAGGCCCGTGTCGCCATCGTCGCCTCCGTGTCGCACCGCCCGTCGCCCCGGTCAGGGATGGAATTCGACTCCCTGCGCCAGGTGGACCTCGCCGCCCCAGTTGATCGTGTTGGTCTGGCGGCGCATGTAGCTCTTCCAGCAGTCGGAGCCCGACTCGCGGCCGCCGCCGGTCTCCTTCTCGCCGCCGAAGGCGCCGCCGATCTCCGCGCCCGAGGTGCCGAGGTTCACGTTGGCGATGCCGCAGTCCGAGCCGCGGAAGCTGGTGAACGTCTCGGCCTCGGACACGCTGTCGGTGAAGATCCCCGACGACAGCCCCTGGGGCACGCCGTTGTGCAGGGCCAGCGCCTCGTCGAAGCCGCGGTACTTCATGACGTAGACGATGGGCGCGAAGGTCTCCGTCTGCACGATCGCCGCGTCGTTGGCGATCTCGATGATCGTCGGCAGGACGAAGGTCCGGTGGCCGAACGGCGGGTCCATGACCTTGCCGCCGTAGACGACGCGGCCGCCCTGCTCCTTCGCCGCCTTGACCGCCGCCTCGTAGTCGGCCACGGCGCCCTCGTCGATCAGCGGCCCCATCAGCGTCGCGGGGTCCAGGGGGTCGCCGATGCGCACCTTCCTGTAGTTGGCGACGAGCTTCTTGAGGAACACGTCGTAGATCGACTCGTGGACGATCAGGCGGCGGGTCGAGGTGCAGCGCTGCCCGGCGGTGCCGACGGCGCCGAAGAAGGCGCTGGCCAGCGCGCCGGTCAGGTCGGCCTTCTCCGAGATGACCAGCGCGTTGTTGCCGCCCAGCTCGAGGATGGTGCGGCCGAGGCGCTCGCCCACCACGGCGCCGATGCGCTTGCCCATGCGGGTGCTGCCGGTGGCCGAGATCAGCGGCACGCGCGCGTCCGCGACCAGGCGCTCGCCGATGACGGCGCCGCGCCCGACCACCGCGCAGGACACGCCCTGCGGCACGCCGTTGCGGCGGAACACCTCGTTGGCGATGTTCTGGCAGGCGATGGCGCACAGCGGCGTCTTGCTCGAGGGCTTCCAGACGGCGACGTCGCCGCAGACCCAGGCCAGGGCGTTGTTCCAGGCCCAGACCGCGACCGGGAAGTTGAAGGCGGTGACGACGCCGACGACGCCCAGCGGGTGCCACTGCTCCATCATGCGGTGCCGGGGGCGCTCGCTCTGCAGGGTGGGGCCGCTGAGCATGCGGCTCTGGCCGACGGCGTAGTCGCAGATGTCGATCATCTCCTGGACCTCGCCCAGGCCCTCGGTGAGGATCTTGCCCATCTCGAGGGAGACCAGCTGCCCGAGCGCCTCCTTCTTGGCGCGCAGCGCCTCGCCCAGCTGCCGCACGACCTCGCCGCGCCGCGGCGCGGGCACCTCGCGCCAGAGGAGGAAGGCCGCCTCGGCCTTGCGCATCAGCTTCTCGTAGTCCTGCGCGGAGGCCTGCTCGACGCGCGCGATCACCGCGCCGGTCGTCGGGTCCACGACGTCCAGGAAGTCGCCGCTGTCGGCGAACCACTCGCCGCCGGCGTTGGCGCCCTTGAGCTCGCGCCCGAGCTCCAGCGCCTTGAAGATCCGGTTCACCTGCTGACGCGTCGCCATGGTCACTCGCCTCCCTCGTCTCCGGTATCCCGGTCGGTACGTTCCGTCTTCTCCTGGCAAACGATGCCGTGCCCCTCGAGCTCGTCGAGGATCGGCCGGTAGAATTCCGCCGTCACCGGCCGCGCCACGCCGCGGGCCGCGATCCCGCCCTCCAGCACCAGGCGCACCGCCACGGCCAGCGGCAGCGAGACCGTGCGGGCCATCGCCGAGTCGCCGCCGGGCTCGCCGAAGGCGACCAGGCTGGAGGTGATCGACTCGCGGCCGCCGTCGGGCAGGACCGCCGTGAACTCGTGCTTCATCACCAGCAGGTCCCGCTCGCCGGGGGCGTAGACCAGCTTCGACAGCATGGCGTCGCCCAGGACGTCCAGCGGGCAGCCGCGCTCACGCCCCAGGGGGGTCTCGTCGCAGAGCCCCAGCCAGCGCAGGTTCGCGACCGGCAGCGCGTCGCGGCACAGGCCCAGGCGGCGGGCGACCGCGGCGTCGGCGGCCTCCCCCGGCGCGGCCCCGGCCAGGCGGCGCAGCAGGTCCGCCGACGTCGCGCCGGCGAGGTCGACCGGCTCGATGCCGAGCAGGCCGAGGCGCCCGTAGTTGTGCAGGCAGTCGCACCAGCCCGGGTTGCGCAGCGTGCCGCGCAGCATGGTGCGGATCCCCCGCAGGCCGTAGATGTCGATGTAGGAGATCGAGTCGCGGTTGGGGTAGGCCTCGAAGTCCCCGGCCCCCTCGACGTGCAGCAGGCGCATGTCGCGGAACAGCCTCGCGCCGGGCACCGTGACCCGCGCCCCGTCGACCAGGTAGTGGGCGTCGTTGCGGCCGGCCATCAGCACCCCGCGGGGCGCCCAGGAGAACTTGTAGCCGAAGGGGTTGTCGTTGGCCTCCGGCGCCGGCAGCCCGCCGCAGTACGAGCGGAAGGACAGGATGCGGCCGCCGCGGGCGCGCACGCCGTCGATGACGCGCATCGCGGACATGTGGTCGATGCCCGGATCCACGCCGATCTCGTTGAGCAGCAGCACGTCCCGCCCGCGGGCGGCGGCGTCCAGGGACGCCATCTCGGGCGCGACGTAGGACGCGGTGGCCAGGTGGCGTCCGGCCTCCACGCACAGTCGGGCCACGGCGGGATGGAAGGGCGGCGGGGCCAGGCTGACCGTCAGGTCGTGTTCGGCCACCAGGGACGCCACCGCGGCGGTGTCGCCGACGTCCACGGCCAGGGCGCGCCCGCGGGGGTGGCCGTCGATCATCGCCGACGCCCGCTCGGGCGCGATGTCGCCCTGGGTCACGCCGAAGCCGCGCTCCAGCAGGTAGCGCACCAGCGGCCGGGCCACCATGCCCGCGCCCAGGACCAGCACCTTCTTCATGCGCGGCTCCCGCGTTCGAGATACCCGGCCAGGTGGGCGTAGCGCGGCGCCAGCTCGCCCCGGTGGACGATCACCGCGCGCTTGAGGTGCGGCGGCAGGTCCAGGTCCACGAACGCGGCCGACCAGTCGCAGTTGCCCAGGTCGCCGACCATGTCCTTCAGCACGGTGCTGAAGTGCTCGCTCGCCTCGCGCGGCAGCTCGCAGGGCAGGTTGTCGACCGCCATCACGGCGATGCCGCGCCCGTCGACGCCGTCGCGCACCTCGCCCGCGACCGGGTCCACCACGTAGCAGGGGACGTCGGGCTGCGTCGCCTTGACGCTGATCTCGATGCTGCCCTCGATGTCGATGCTGATGTCGCCGACGACCTGCAGGCGCGGCTCGCGCCCGTCGCGGAACTGCTCGGCCGCCCAGGCGGCGGTCAGCAGGCGGGGGTAGCGCTCCGTCCAGAAGATGGTGTTGACGAGCAGGTCGAGGTGCGGCAGGTGCTCGGCGAAGCGGCCCTCGTAGCCCTCGGGGCGGTCGTAGTAGTCGTGCAGCTCGAACGGCCGGCCGTCGCGGGTGCGCACCATGTCCTGCTCCTTGAACACGCAGGCGAGCAGAGGCTCCGCCGAGGGCGCGCACGCGGCGGCCGGCAGGTCCGCGGGCGCGACCCGGGCGACCGGCAGCCAGGACAGGACCGTCTGCACGCCGCGGGCCACGTTGCCGTAGCCGGCGACACCGATCGTCAGCGGCAGGCCCCCGGGCAGCCGCTCGGCGCGCAGCCGCTCGCCGATCCCGCGCAGGTGCGCCTCGGCCTGCGTGAGGTCGCCGTAGGCGTGGGGCGGACGGATCTCCGCCAGCGGCGTCGCGACGCCGCGCCCCAGCAGGCGCAGCCCCAGCGCGCGCAGCGCCTCGATCGCGCCGGCGTAGCCGGCGTGCACGCTGAAGAAGATCAGCCGGCGGTTGTGCTCGTCGGCGATGCACTCGTAGTCCACCAGCGTGCAGCCTTGCCGCAGGTACTCGCGCAGCAGCGGCATGTTGCGCGCCTGGCCCTTGATGACGTGCGCGAAGTTGACGTACACCCGGCCCGGGCGGTACAGCGCCGGCGGGATCTCCTTCACCGCGATCACGATGTCCGCGTCCAGCGCGGCGTCCGAGACCTCGATCCCGGCCTCGCGGTACTCCCGGTCGGTGAAGACGCGGATGGGCGACGGCTGCACGACCAGGCGGTGCCCGAAGCAGGCCTGGATGCCGGCCGCGTCGGCCGGCGTCAACGGGACGCGTCGCTCCCACTTGCTCTTGTCCTCGAGTCGGATGCCGATGGTGGCGGGCAAGGCGGACCTCCGGGTGGCGGCGTCGGCGCCGCAGGCGAGGGGGGGACGAGTACGGGCCAAACTAGGCAGCCGGAGCCGCCAGCGTCAACCCGCGCGATCCGCGGTGCGGAAAAGACATGGAAAAGGCGCCCCCGGTCGGGGGCGCCTCCGGCCGCCGCGCGGGGGTTCAGCCCCGGCGCGCGAGCACCGCGTAGACGACCGGCAGCACGATCCCGAGCAGCATCAGCACCCCGCCGCGGCCGACCAGACCCTTGCGGCCCTTGACCAGGAAGATGCCGGATACCGCCAGGACGATCAGGACGGCGGCGTAGGCGTCGGCGATGCCGGTCCAGGGCGCCTTGCCCTTGTTGAGGTGCATGAAGTTGACGTCGTAGAGCAGCGGGCGCTTCTCGTTGCCGCGCCGCACGACCTCGCCGGTCACCAGGTTCACGTCGATGGTCCCGTCCTGGACGAAGACCTGCAGCAGGTCGCGTCCCGCCCGCCAGGTCTCCTTGACGGGTTCCTGCAGGGCGAGGCGTTCCAGGACCAGGGGCGCGACCGCTTCGGTCTCGCCGTCGCCGGGCGGCTCGATGCGCGAGCTCGCGACGTACGACGCGTGGCTCGGGTCCCAGTGGTGGACGTGGTTCACGGCGATGCCGCTGATCGCGTACACGAGGGTCAGGCCCACGGCGAAGAAGCCCAGCTCGCGGTGCAGCCAGCGGCAGACCTTGCGGAATCCGTTCACGCGCCTACTTCCAGTCGCACACGGCGCCGGAAGCGAACAGCTCGTAGACGGTCGTGCACTGGACCTCGGGTTCGCCGTCGCGGGTCGCGTCGCACTTCTTGGCGGTGTCCTCGACGCGGTTGGCCTTGAACACGCCCTCGGCGCGGACCTTCTCCCCCACGATCTCCTTCGGGAAGATGATGACCCCGTCCTCCACCTTCACGCGCAGGGTCTGGCCCTCGACGTCCGAGGCCAGGGACAGCCAGCAGCCGCGGTGGGCGCAGACGCCGACGACCGTGCCTTCGACGACCAGGGTCTTGCCGACGAACTGGTCGGGGTGGGCCAGGACCGTGCTGACGGGCGTCGCCTCGTGCGCGGCGACTCCCTTGCCGTAGACCTTCTCCTTGGCGACGGCCGGCGCGGCGGCGACGGCGAGCAGCAGCAGTGCGGTGACGATGCGACGCATGGAGGATCCCCCTCGATCGTGTTGATTGGTCTTCCCGGAACGGGAAAGATGCGACTCCCCGAACGCGCGGGCAAGCCCGACCCTGCGGGGGGATCGCGAAATCAGCCGGCCAGCACCGACCGCAGCGTCCCGGGCAGGGCCTGCCGCCAGTTGACCCAGTTGTGGCCGACGTGGCGCTCGACGGCCCGGTGCTCGCAGCCGGCGGCCAGCAGCGCGGCCTCGAGACGGCGGTGGCAGGGCAGCAGCCACTCGAGGGTCCCGCACTCCAGGTGCCAGCGCAGCCCGCCGCCCCGGCCGGCCAGGATCTGCCGCCGCAGCCACTCCCCTCCGGCGAAGGGGTCGGGAGGCGCGTCCTCGGGCGCGATCAGGAAGGCCCCGCTGTGCGCCGCGACCGCCGTGAACAGGTCGGGCCGCGCCAGGGCCAGGTCGGCGCCGGCCAGGGCGCCGAGGCTGGCGCCCAACAGGACGCGCCGCCCGTCGCAGTTCACGCTCGCTTCGGCCGCCGGCAGCAGCTCGTCCAGGACATGGGCGCGGAACGGCGCGCTGAATATATAGTCACGGCTGCGCCGCTCGGGGTGGACCAGCAGGTAGTGCGCCGGCGGCACCTCGCCGCGCGCGGTCAGCAGGTCGACGACGGGGCCGAGGCGCCCGTGATGCCAGTAGGACTTCCCGTCCTGGACGATGACCAGGGGGCCGGGGCGGCCGGGATCGGCGGCCGAATAGAGGAAGGCGCGCCGCTCCCGCCCCGCGGACCGCGGCCCCGTCCGCAGGCCTTGCAGACGGTGCGCCGCCCGCGCCGTCGCCGCCGCCACGACGGGGTCGACCGACCACCGCGGCCCCGCCAGCCGGCAGGCGTGCGGCCACCAGGGGTTGCCCGCCGGCACGCCCGCGGGATCGGCGCACGGGGCGCCGCCGGCGTCCAGCCAGGCGTACTCGAACCAGGCGTCGTCGGGCAGCGCGAACGGCGCGAGCTCGGCGACCGGCAGGGGCCGGCGCCGCCAGTCGTGCAGGTCGCTGAGCAGGTGGGTGGCCTCGCCCGGCGGGTGCAACGCCGCTTCCAACCCGTACCCCGTTCGGCTAGGATGCCGCCATGGCGACGAAGGAATTCGACCCGGCCCCGGCGGATCTGCTGGGCTGCCGGCGCTGCCCGCGCCTGGTCCACTGGCGCGAGCAGGTGGCGCGCGTCAAGCGGCGCGCCTATCTGGATTGCGCCTACTGGGGCCGGCCGCTGCCCGGTTTCGGCGACCCCGAGGCGCCGGTCTGCCTGGTCGGCCTCGCGCCCGGCGCCCACGGCGCCAACCGCACCGGCCGGATGTTCACCGGCGACGCCAGCGGCGCCTTCCTCTTCCCGGCCCTGCACCGCTGCGGCTTCGCCGACCGGCCCGCGGGCACGGACCGCGATGACGGCCTGCGGCTGCGCGGGCTCTGGATCACCAGCGCGCTGCGCTGCGTGCCGCCGGACAACCTGCCGACCGGCGAGGAGCTCCGCCACTGCCGCGACTGGCTGGCCCGCGACCTCGACGCTCTGCGCCGGCTGCGCGTGATCATCGGCATGGGCCGGATCGGCCACGACGCCGTGCTGGACCTGATGGTCTCGCGCGGCGCTCCGCTGGTCAAGCTGCGCCACCGCTTCGCCCACGGCGCGCAGTCCGAGCTGCCGGACGGCACCCTGCTGCTGGACACCTACCACGTCAGCTTCCGCAACACCAACTCCGGCCTGCTGACCCCGGGGATGCTCGACGCCGTGCTGCTGCGGGCGCGGGAGCTCGGCGGCCTGCCGCCGCCGTGACGGGACCGCGGTGGTGCGACCCGACGTTACGGGCTATGGTGGTGGCGCTCTTCGAGCGGGAGGACGGATGCGGAACACGGGATTGACCACGCGCCTCGCCGCGCCGCTGCTGGTCCGCCGGCTGCCGGCGGCGGCCGCCGACGCGGTGCTGCTGACCTTCGACGACGGCCCCACCCCGGACGTCACCGAAGGCGTGCTGGACCGCCTCGCCCGGCACGGGGCGCGGGCGGTGTTCTGCATGGTCGGGGAACGCGTCGCCGCCGCGCCCGGGCTGGCCCGCGCCTGCCGCGACGCCGGCCACGGCCTCGGCAACCACTCGCACATCCACGACATGTCGCGGCTGCCGTCGCCGACCGCTTACCTGCGCGACATGGACCGCTGCAGCGCGGCGATCCGCGGTGCGGCCGGCTGCGACCCGCAGTGGTTCCGCGCGCCCGGCGGCCGCCTGCACCCGGCCAGCCTGCTGGGTCCGCGCCGCCGCGGCCTGCGTCACCTGCACTGGTCGGTGGACCCGCTGGACTGGTGCTGCCGCACCCCGGAGCAGGCCCGCGAGACCGCGCGGCGGCTCGCGGCCGAGGTCCGCGGCCGCGACATCGTGCTGCTGCACGAGTACGACGCCCTGAGCCACCTGCTGCTCGACGAGCTGCTGCCCGCCCTGGCGGCGCGCGGCTTCGACCTCGCCGGCGGCCTGGCCGCGCTCGAATCCCGCCACGGCTCGCCCGGAGGACCCGCCACGTGACCCACGTCTCGATCGTCGTGCTGACCTACCGGCGCCCCGAGGCGGTCCTGTCCCTGCTGGACGGGCTGTCCCGGCTGCGCGACGCCGACCACGAGGTCATCGTCGTGGACAACGGCGGCGGCGACGGCGCCGCCGCGGCGGTGCGCGCGGCCCACCCCGGCGTCCGGCTGATCGTCCTGCCGCAGAACGTCGGCGTCGGCGCGCGCAACCGCGGCCTCGAGGCGGCCCGCGGCGGCATCGTCGTCACCCTCGACGACGACATGGTCGATTTCGACGACGCCGACCTGGCGCGCCTGCGCGCCGCGTTCGCGGCGCGGCCCCGCCTCGGCGCCCTCTGCTTCAAGGTGACCTGGCCCGGCACCGACCGCGTGCGCGACTGGGTGCATCGCCGCCCCGTCGCCGACGCCGACCAGACCTTCCCGACCTACGAGATCACCGAGGGCGCCGTGGCCTGGCGGCGGGACGCGCTGCGCGAGTCCGGGCCCTACCGCGAGGACTTCTTCATCAGCCACGAGGGGCTCGACCTCGCCTACCGCCTGCTGGACCGCGGCTGGGAGATCGTCTACGACGGCGGCGTCGTGGTGGGCCACGACCACCGCGCCGCCGGCCGGCCCGGCTGGCGGCGCTACTACTACGACACGCGCAACCTGATCTGGATCGCCGTGCTGCACCAGCCCGCCGGCTACGCGGCCGGCTACCTGGCCCGGGGCCTCGGCGCCATGCTGGTGTACAGCCTGCGCGACGGCCAGCTGCCGGCCTGGCTGCGGGCGGTCCGCGACGGCCTGCAGCGGGTGCCGGAGCTGGGCCGCGAGCGCCGCGTCTGGTCGGCGGCGACCCGGGCCTACGTCGCGGCCGCCGACGCGCACCGCCCGGGTTTCTGGTCGTTGGCGCGACGCCGCCTGAGACAAAAGGGCTTCAGTCTGGAATGACGGGACCGATACCAACGCCTGGACCGGCCGGTTCGCCCGGCCCCTCGAGAAACCGGGAGCTGACGGGGGAAGTCGGATCGTGACCTCTGCGCGCGAACCTCGGCCGGAACTGACGGTCGTCATGCCGATCCGCAACGAGGCGGACCAGATCGGGTCCGTCCTGGACCAGCTCCACGCGCAGTCGCTGACGCCGGACCGCTTCGAAATCGTGGTCGTCGACGGCCTGAGCGAGGACGGCACCCGCGAGATCGTCCTGGCCGCGATGCAGCGCTACCCCGGGATCCGCATGTACGACAACCCGCGCGGCCTGTCGGGCATCGCCCGCAACATCGGCGTGGAGCACGCCCTCACCCCGTACATCCTGTTCGTCGACGGCCACTGCCGCCTCGAGAGCCGCGAGATGCTCGCGACCGCGCTGGCCGCCTTCCAACGCGGCGAACGCTGCCTGTCCCGCCCCCAGCCCCTGATCGAGGGCGGCGGGCGGCCGTTCCAGACCGCGGTCGCCCTGGCGCGGGGGTCGCTCCTCGGCCACTACGCCGGCTCGAAGATCTACCAGGCGGAGGACCGCCACTGCAACCCGCTGAGCGCCGGCTGCGGCTACACCCGCGACCTCTACCTGGAACTCGGCGGCGTGGACGAGAGCTTCGATGCCGGGGAGGATCTCGAGTTCAACCTGCGCGTCCACCAGCGCGGGGTGGAGGCCCTGCACTGCCACGACCTGGCCCTGGCCTACCTGGCGCGGCCCACCTGGCGCGACCTGTTCCGCCAGCTCTACCGCTACGGCCACGGGCGCGCCCGCATGGCGCGCAAGCACCCGAGCTCCTTCTCGCCCCTGGCCGCGGCCGTGTCCCTGCTGAGCCTGTGGCTGGCCTGCCTGCCCGTGCTGGGAGCGGCGTGGCGGCCGGCCTGGCAGCTGTGGCTGGCCACCGCCGCGCCCTACGTCGTCGTGGTCGCCGCGACGGCGGCCTGGCTGGCTCGCGGGCGAGGCTGCCGGTTGTGGCTCGCGACGGCCGCCTGTTTCCCGGCGATCCACTTCGGCGCCGGGTTCGGCTACGTGTCGGGTCTGGTCGGCGGTCCCGCCTGGCGCCACGCCCCCGCCCGCAAATCGCTCGCCGCGACGGCGTCCTCCCCCACGCGGCCTTCCTGAGCCCCGTCAGCCCTGCGACCGCCACCGCCGGTGCGCGGCGATCAGCTCGTCGACGACGCCGGGTTCGGCCAGCGTGGTCGTGTCGCCCATGCCGTCGTACTCGCCGGCGGCGATGCGCCGCAGGATGCGCCGCATGATCTTGCCGCTGCGGGTCTTCGGCAGACCCGGCACCACGAGGATGGCGTCCGGGCTGGCGATCGGCCCGATCACGTGCCGCACCTGCTCCTTCAGCACGCCCACCAGCTCGTGCGCCTCCATCTCCTCGCCCTCGGCGTTGACCAGCACGTAGGCGAAGATGCCCTGCCCCTTGATCTCGTGCGGGTAGCCGACCACCGCGGCTTCGGCGATCACCGCGTGCGCGACCAGCGCGCTCTCGACCTCGGCGGTGCCGAGGCGGTGGCCGCTGACGTTGATCACGTCGTCGACGCGGCCGGTGATCCAGTAGTACCCGTCCTCGTCGCGGCGGCAGCCGTCGCCGGTGAAGTAGTAGCCCGGGTACTGCGTGAAGTAGGTCTCGTGGAAGCGCTCGTGGTCGCCGTAGACGGTGCGGGCCTGGCCCGGCCACGTCCGCTCGATGCAGAGGTTGCCGGCGACGCCGTCGTCTGCCAGCGGCTTCCCCTGCTCGTCCATGAGCAGGGGCTTGACGCCGAAGAAGGGCAGCGTGGCCGAACCGGGCTTCAAGGGGGTGACCCCGGGCAGCGGCGAGATCAGCACGCCGCCGGTTTCGGTCTGCCACCAGGTGTCGACCACGGCGCAGCGCCCGCCGCCGACCTGGTCGTGGTACCAGCGCCAGGTCTCGGGGTTGATGGGCTCGCCGACGGTCCCCAGGATCCGCAGCGTGTCGCGGCGGCTGCCCGCCAGGAAGCCGTCGCCGCAGCGGTGGACCGCCCGCAGCGCCGTGGGCGCGGTGTAGAAGATGTTCACGCCGAGGTCGTCGACGATCCGCCAGTAGCGCCCCGCGTCGGGGTAGGTCGGGATCGACTCGAACATGACGGTGGTGGCCCCGTTGGCCAGCGGCCCGTAGATGATGTAGGAGTGGCCGGTGATCCAGCCGATGTCCGCGGCGCAGAAATGGATGTCGCCGGGGTGGTAGTCGAAGACCAGCTTGTGGGTCATCGCCGCGTAGACGAGGTAGCCGCCGGTGGTGTGCAGCACGCCCTTGGGCTTGCCCGTCGAGCCCGAGGTGTACAGGACGAACAGCGGGTCCTCCGCCCCCATCCACTCCACCGTGCAGGTCGAGCGCTGCTTGCGGCACTCCTCGTCCAGCCAGAAGTCGCGGCCCGCCTTCATGGCGACCTCGGCGTCCGTGCGGCGCGCGACCAGCACGGTCGTCACCAGGTCCAGCCCGTCCACCGCGCGGTCGACGGTCTCCTTCAGGCGCAGCCGTTTGCCCCCGCGCAGCCCCTCGTTGGCGGTGATGACCAGCTTGGCGCCGGCGTCGAGGATCCGATCGCGGATGGACTCGCTGCTGAAGCCGCCGAAGACGATCGAGTGGACGGCGCCGATGCGCGCGCAGGCCAGCATGGCGACGGCCAGGTCCGGGATCATCGGCATGTACAGGCAGACCCGGTCGCCCTTCTGCACGCCGTGGTGCCGCAGGACGTTGGCCACGCGCGCCACGCGGTGCTTGAGGTCGCGGTAGGTGATGCGCTCGTACTCGCCCGGCTCGTCCTTCGCCCAGATGATGGCCGTGCGGTCGCCGCGCTCCTTCAGGTGCCGGTCCACGCAGTTGTAGCAGGCGTTCAGGCGGCCGCCGAGGTACCACCCGAAGTCCACGTTCTCGTAGTCGTGGTCGTAGACGGTCCGCCAGGGATGGAACCAGTCGAGGATCGCGGCCTGCCGGCCCCAGAACGTCTCGGGATCGTCGAGCGAGAGTCGGTACAGGCGCCGGTACTCCTGCAGCGAGGAGATGTGGGCGCGCGCGACGATGTCGGGCTTCGGCTGGATGAGGTCGTGGTCGCCGGACATGGGTGCCTCCGGGCGGGATCGGGACGGCGGTTCCGAATGAAGGCGAAAGATACTCCGGATTCAGGTCGGCGTCATCCCCCCGACCGGCCGGCCGGCGCCGCCGCCCGCCGCGGCGGATTTCTCGCCCGAGCGGCTTGTGGATCAGCGGCCTGCGCGATAGATTTCGGGTCGTTCCCGCGGCCCCGCCGCGTTCCCGTTTCCGCCAGAGACTGCGCTCCGGTTCCCCACAAGTGGTCCCGCCGTCGGTCCCGGCTAGCAAAAGGATGATCCCGTGAAGATCTACGTGGGCAATCTCAATTTCCGCTCCTCCGAGGAGGAGATCCAGGCCCTCTTCGCCACCTACGGCCAGGTCGAGGACGTGACCCTGATCACCGACAAGGAGACCGGCCGCCCCCGCGGCTTCGGTTTCGTGATCATGACCGCGGACGACGCCGGCCGCCGCGCCATCGACGAGCTGAACGGCAAGGAGTTCGACGGCCGCGCCCTGACCGTCAACGAAGCGCGCCCGCGCGAGCCGCGTCAGGAGCGGTCGGGCTGGTAGGCGCGCCGCGACCGGCACGCCAGGACGGACACGGCCCCGGTCCCCGCGGACCGGGGCCGTTCGCCTGCCCCGCTCCCCTCGACGTCGCGGGCAACTCCGCGAAGCGCGGTGCGTCCTGACCTGCGATTCCCGGCTCCCACCATCGCTCCGGAGGTCCGCCATGGCCGCATCCCGCCCCCCCCGCTCCCGTGCCCCGCTGTTCGTCCTGCTGCTGTCGTTCGCGGCGGCCGCGCCCGTCGCCGCCGGCTCCCTGGACCTGCCCGTGCGCGGTGCCGGTCTGTCCTTCGGCAACTCGCGCTCCTTCACGGGCCTGCGGTTCAACTTCCGCGACCGCGACCTGCAGACGATCCGGGGCGTGACCGTCACGCTGTGGGCGCCCGCCCGCGAACCCACCGGCCGCATCCAGGGCCTGAGCCTCGGCCTGGCCGGCACGGCCGCCGACGAGATCGACGGCGTCACGCTCAACCTGCTGGGCTGCGGCGCGGACCGCGTGCGCGGCGTGGCGGTCGGCGGCCTGGGCGCCGGCGCCGACGATTTCACCGGCCTCGGCCTGGGCGGGCTCGGGTTCGGCGGCGAAGACCTGACGGGGATCGTCGTCGGCGGGCTGGGCCTCGGCGGCGACCGGATGACGGGCGTCATGGTCGGCGGCCTGGGCGTCGGCGGCGAGCGGATGACCGGCGTCATGGCCGGTGGCCTGGGCGTCGGCGGCGAGGACCTGACCGGCCTGTTCCTGGCCGGCCTGGGTGTCGGCGGCGAGCGGATGACCGGCCTGTTCGTCGCCGGCCTGGGTGTCGGCGGCAAGCGGATGACCGGCCTGTTCGTCGCCGGTCTCGGCGCCGGCGGCGAGAGCCTGACCGGCGTCGCCGTCGCCGGCGGCGGCCTGCACGCCGACCGGTTCGCCGGCCTGGCCGCCTGCGGGGCCTACCTGCGCGGCGACGTCCTGACGGGGGTCGGCATCGGCGCCTACAACCGCTTCGACGTCGGCGTGCAGGGGCTGCAGATCGGCATCATCAACCACGCCGCCGAATTGCACGGAGTCCAGATCGGCCTGCTCAACCACGCCGGGAACAACCGCCGCGGCGCCCGCTGGCTGCCGTTGCTGAACCTGCACCTCGGCGATTGAAGACGCCTGAAAATCGCAGTCGGGGTCTTGCGCCGCGACTTGGGTATCCGTACGTTCCTGTCAGCTGACAGACGGACGGAAAGGTGCAACAACTTCTTCATCGATCCCTTGGTGTCTGCGCGTTTCCAGTCGATTCATCAGCCTAGGGGGGGCTTCGGCTCCCCCTTGACTGTGCCTGCGTCTTGTTTTTCCTCAAGTTTTCAACTATCATGCCGAATCCGATGCATCCAGGAGGGTTCCCATGCACCTGATTCGAGCGATCCTGCTGTCCATCCTGCTGACGACGGCGGCCGCCGCACCCGTCGCGGCCCTGGACAATGTCCTGTTCCTGCACCATTCCACCGGCCGCAACCTCATCGACGAGGGCGGCATGCGCAGCACCATCTCGCTGCTCAACCAGAGCCGCCGCGCGCCCGTACAGTTCTGGGACCACGACTACAACGCGATCGGTCTGCGCGACCCCGACGGCGTCTACACGGGAGAGAGCTACGACATACCCGGGGACAACACCGATCCAGACGGGTTGTACACGCTGTGGACCACGTCCAACGGGGCCCGGGCGTCGATCCTCGAGAACCACCAGGTGATCGCCTTCAAGTCCTGCTACCCGGCTTCGGACATCGGCAGCGACGAGGAACTGCAGCAGTACAAGACCTGGTACCTCGCGATGCGCGATGTGTTCGACGGGCACCCCGGCAAGATCTTCGTCGTGGTCTCGCAACCGCCACGTCACCGCCTGATCACCGATCGGGACGACGCCGCCCGGGCACGGGCCTTCGCCGTCTGGCTGGGCAGCGCCGAGTTCCTGGGAGGGCACGACAACCTGCGCTATTTCGACCTGTTCGACCGCCTGGCCGTCCCCGACGACGGCACCGCCACGGCCAACATGCTGCGCTGGGAGTACGAGCGGTCGCACACGCTCGATGACTCCCACCCCAACGCCTTCGCCAACCTGACGATCGGGCCGGACCTCGCCGCCTTCCTGATCGAGATCGCGGGCAGCGTGACCCCCAACAGCGTCAGCAGCTGGGGCGAGGTCAAGGCCGCCTGGCGCTGATCGCGGCTCACCGCACAGCAGCAGAGCCCGCGTCCCCTCGAAGGACGCGGGCTCTTTCGCTGCAGGCCGGCCCGTCGGCGGGTCAGCCGCGGATCAGCTTCTTGTAGCGCAGCCGGTGCGGCTGGTCGGCGTCGAGGCCGAGCCGGGCGTGCCGGTCCTCCTCGTAGTCCGACCAGTTCCCCTCGAACCACCGCGCCTGGCTGTCCCCCTCGAAGGCGAGGATGTGCGTGGCGATGCGGTCGAGGAACCAGCGGTCGTGGCTGACGACCACCAGGCAGCCGCCGAACTCCAGCAGCGCGTCCTCGAGCGCGCGCAGCGTGTCGACGTCGAGGTCGTTGGTCGGTTCGTCCAGGATGATCAGGTTGGCCCCGGACTTCAGCAGCTTCGCCAGGTGGACCCGGTTGCGCTCGCCGCCGGAGAGGACGCCCATCTTCTTCTGCTGGTCGGCGCCGCGGAAGTTGAAGCCCGAACAGTAGGCGCGGGAGTTGATCTTGCGGCCGCCGAGGTCCAGCTCCTCCAGGCCCCCGGAGATCTCCTCCCAGACCGTGCGGTCGTCCTGCAGGTCGTCGCGCAGCTGGTCGACGTAGGACATCCGCACCGTCTCGCCGACGCGAAGCTCGCCGCCGTCGGGCTGCTCCTGCCCGGTGATCATGCGCATCAGGGTCGTCTTGCCGGCGCCGTTGGGGCCGATGACGCCCACGATGCCGCCCTTCGGCAGGTGGAAGGTGAGGTCGTCGAAGAGCAGCTTGTCGCCGTAGGCCTTGCGCAGCGCGGTGGCCTCGACCACCACGTCGCCCAGGCGCGGCCCGGGCGGCAGGGAGATCTGGGCCGTGCCCTGGCGCAGGTCCCGCTCCTGGGTCACCAGTTCCTCGTAGCGGGACAGGCGGGCCTTGCTCTTCTTGTGGCGCGCGCGAGCGGGCGTGCGCACCCACTCCAGCTCGCGCTCGAGGGTCTTGATCCGCGCCTCGTCCTGCTTCTGCGCCTCGGAGAGCTGCTTGCGTTTCTGGTCCAGCCACGAGGAGTAGTTGCCCTCCCAGGGGATGCCGTAGCCGCGGTCCAGCTCGAGCACCCAGCCGGTGACGTTGTCCAGGAAGTAGCGGTCGTGGGTCACGATCACCACGGTCCCCTCGTACTCGCGCAGGTGCCGCTCGAGCCAGGCCACCGACTCGGCGTCGAGGTGGTTGGTGGGCTCGTCCAGCAGCAGCAGGTCCGGCTTCTGCAGCAGCAGCTTGCAGAGGGCGACGCGGCGCACCTCGCCGCCGGACAGCGTCGCGACCTGGGCGTCGCCCGGCGGGCAGCGCAGCGCGTCCATCGCGATCTCGAGCGTGCGGTCCAGTTCCCAGCCCTGCTGGGCGTCGATCTGGTCCTGCAGCGCGCCCATCTCGTTCATCAGCGAGGTCATCTCGTCGTCGTCGATCGGTTCGCACATGCGCATGCTGATGGCGTTGAAACGGTCGATCTTCGCCTTGAGGTCGGCGACCGCCTCCTCGACGTTGCCGCGCACGTCCTTCGCGGGATCCAGCGTCGGCTCCTGGGGCAGGAAACCGATGCGGATCCCGTCCGCCGGGTACGCCTCGCCGATGAACTCCTGGTCCACGCCGGCCATGATCCGCAGCAGCGTGCTCTTGCCCGCGCCGTTGAGGCCGATGACGCCGATCTTGGCGCCCGGCAGGAACGACAGCCACAGCCCGCGCAGGATCTCGCGGTTCGGCGGGATGACCTTCTTCAGGCCGATCATCGTGAAGACGTATTGCTGGGCCATGGGCTCCTCGCAGGTTCGGGTGGGACGCTTCGCGGCGACAGGATAAGCGCCGGAAGCCCCGCGCACAACCGCCCGTACGCCGCCCGGCGTGCGAAGGGCCCCGCGCACGGTCGTGAGCGGGGCCCCGGGACCGCGGCAGCGGGTCCTACTTCACCAGCAGGAGCCGCCGACTCAGGACCTCTCCGTCCACGGACAGGCGCGCGACGTAGGCACCGGCGGCGGCGACGCGGCCCGCGTCGTCCCGGCCGTCCCACGTCGCCTCGCGGCGTCCCGCCGCCTCGACCCCGCCCGTGCGCAAGGAACGCACGAGCCGGCCCGCGACGTCGTAGACCCGCAGCTCGACCCGCCCGGCGCGCGGCAGCTCGTACCGCAGGGTCGTGGCGGGGTTGAACGGGTTCGGGAACGGCTCGTGGAGCTGCAGCCGTCCCGCCGGGGCTGGCGGCGCCGCGACGGGCACGCCCTGCCGGACGTTCAGCCGGCGGTCGGCGGCCAGGCCGGTGACGACCTGCTGCTGCCCGTCTGGCCAGCGGATGCGCACGGTGTCGGCGATCGCGGCGCCGCCGAGGCCGAACTCGACCGTCGGCGACTCCTGGGACAGGTAGCCGGAGCCGGCCTGGACCTCGCGCATCTGGCGCACCCCGCCGGCGGTGAGCCAGACGCGGGCGCCCACGGCCGAGGTGTTGCCGCCGGACGCGGCGAGATCGAGGTGGAGCCAGTGGTTTCCCCCGGCCATCCCGTTCAGCAGCAGGCCGCTCGGTCCTCCGTCGTTGACGACGTAGGCGTCGAGGTCGCCGTCGCCGTCGAGGTCGCCCAGGGCGACGCCTTCGGCCGCGCCGTTGGCCGCCTCCAGTCCCAGGGGGACGCTGGTGAAGGTGCCGCCGCCCTCGTTGAGCAGCACGCGGTCGGGCTCGCCGTGCCGGGCCACGTAGAGGTCCAGGTCCCCGTCGTTGTCCAGGTCGCCCCAGGCAACCCCGCGGCCGTGGCCCGCGTCTCCCAGGGCCGAACCGACGATCAGCGGCCAGGAGCCGCGGTCGTTGCGGATCAGCAGGTCGGCCTGGCCGTCGTTGGCCACGTACAGATCGAGGTCCCCGTCGTTGTCGTAATCGCCCCAGGCCGCGCCGTGGCCGTTGCCCACGTCGGCCAGCACGCCCGTGCCGGTCGCGTTGTACCAGCCCAGGGTGCCGCCGTTCTGGAAGAGGCGGTTGGCGCTGTAGCGGTTCGTCAGGTAGACGTCCTGGTCGCCGTCGTTGTCGTAGTCGCCCCAGGCCGCGCCGGCGCCGTTGGCGGCGTCGGCGACGATCCCGCCGACGCTCATCATGAACCAGGCGACGCCCATGTCGGCCACGCCCCGCAGCAGGACGTTGGCGCCGCCGTTGGCCACGTACAGGTCCAGCATGCCGTCGCGGTCGTAGTCGGCGGCGGCGACCGAGGTCCCGGCGCCGGTGTCGCCGGCGGGCCCGAAGGTGGCGTCGAGGTAGCCGCCCGCGCCGTCGGCGCGCAGCAGGAGGTTGGACTGGGCGTCGCGCACGAGGTAGACGTCGCGGTGGCCGTCACCGGTCACGTCGGCCCAGACCGCGGACATGCCCGTGCCGGCATCGCGCAGCAGGGCGTGGCCGCCGGGTGCGAAGTTCAGCCCGCCTGCGTTCGTCAGCAGGGTGTTCTGCCCGTTGCGCACCGAGACGTAGATGTCCAGGTCCCCGTCCTCGTCGGCGTCGACGATCGCCACGCCGCGCGCCGCGGCGCCGGCCAAGGCGAGATCCGCGTCGGCCGCCGCCGTGAAGGGGCCGTCGGTGTACAGCCCCGACAACGTGACCTCCCCGTCCTGCACCAGCTGCGCCGTCACCACGGCGGGGACGGGCTCCGTCCAGCCGGACACCTCGCCCCAGGTCAGGGCGTACTCGCCGGTCAGGAAGACGCGCACGACCCGGTCGTCGACGCCGCTGAGCGAGAAGCCGCCGGGACCGGTCAGGGTCCACGGCGCCGACAGCCCGTCGGGCTGCGCGTCGACCGTCAGGACGCCGGCGTACTCGGCCACGGCTTCGGCGGCCTGCAGCACCGTCCGGTTCGCCTCGCTCTGCACGAAGACGATCACGCCGAGACGCTCGGGATCCCACGACGGGTCGACGGCGAACGCGCGCTGGACGACGACCGACTGGCCGGGCGTCGTCAGCGTGAAGGGCTCGCCCGCCGGCACCGCGCGCACGTAGTTGGGATACTCGGGGCGGGGCAGCGCCTCGTACACGTAGAAGCGCACCTGGTTCGAGCTCGTGGTCACGGTCGAGGCCACCTGGATGGTGGCGGCCACCGACCCGCTCGCACCGACGACCTGGAAGCTCGCGGTGATCGTCAGGGGCGAGACGATGCCCAGCCTGTCCTGCACCAGAGGCTGGTAGTAGTCGAACATGCTGCCGCTGGGCAGGCCGCCGACGGAGCTGACCACCCCGTCGAACATGGCCGTCGGCGTCCCGGTAAATCCGTAGTAGACGAATCGGTCGTGCCCGATGCCGGTGCCGGTGTCCCAGGTGAGCGGCACGAACTCGGTGCTGTCGTAGGCGGCGAGCAGATCATGGAATCCCGCGACCGCGGAAGGGCAGTAGGGTCAGCCGGCCGAGGAGAACAACTCTCCCAGGACCGTGCGGGGCGCCGCCCGGGCGGCGTCGGCGAGGCCGCCGGCCAGGATCAGACCGGAGGCGAGGACGAGCACTAGGGAACGGGACAGGCGCTTGGATCTCATGGAGCCTCCTCCTGGAAGCACGGGGCGCGGGTGGCGACTTCTCGAATCATAGCATCGGGTTAGGCGTTTCGGCAAACGTATCTTCAAAAAGCCTGGAATTGCGACATTCCTGATGAAAATTAACTTTCTGGACGCTTGATGGTTGTGCTAGAATGTCGATATCCCTGTATGGTTTCTTGCTGTATCGTGCCCTCGGGCAGGGAGAGCGGAACTCAGAGGGATTCAGTTGGACGCATCCGGCGATGGCCGATTGCGGTGGCCAGTCAACCAATTCGAGGGGGACCTTCATGAAGACAGGCAACTTGATGCTCGCGATCCTGATGATCCTGGGCCTCGCCGTCGCGGCGAGCGCCATGGACAAGGACGAGGCCCTGCACGGGCCGACCGCCTACGTGCCCGAAGCGACCAGCCCCATGCTCATCACCGGCGCCGACTGCACCGACCCCATCGTCATCTCCAGCCTGCCGGCCAACCTGACCGGCCAGACCAACTGCGGCATGGGCAACACCTACTCCGCCACCTGCCTGGGCAACTACGACGGCGGCGAGGATGTCATCTACCGCCTCGACCTCGCGGCCGAGACGACGATCGACATCCTGGTGACCACGACGGTCACCTGGACCGGCATCCTGCTGGACGACAGCTGCCCGCCCGACGCCAGCAGCTGCATCGCCATCAACACGGGCAGCGCCGGCAACCGCTCCATCAACGACAAGACCCTGGCCGCCGGCAGCTACTACATCATGGTCGACACCTGGCCGACGCCGAACTGCGTCGCGTCGTTCGATCTGGCCATCACCGAGGATGCGCCGCCGCCGCCGCCGCCGGCCAACGACGTCTGCGCGGGCGCCATCGACCTGCAGAGCTTCGACACCAACGTCTTCCAGGTCGACCTCTGCGCCGGCTACACCAACAACTACGAGGCCGGCGGCACCGCGGGCTGCACCGGCTACACCACCGCCGGCAAGGACGCCACCTACAAAGTCTACCTGGACGCCGGCGAGAACCTCACCGCCTCGATGGTCAGCGCCCACGACTCGGCCCTGTGGCTCGTGACCGACTGCGCCGCCGCCGCCGCGACCTGCGTCGCCGGCGCCGACGAGACCACGGCCAACGGCGTCGAGACGATCAGCTACAGCGCCGCCGCCGCCGGCTGGTACTACCTGATCATCGACGGGTACGGCACCGACGCCTGCAACGTCGCCACCGTCACCATCGATGCGCCTGTCGCCAACGAGAACTACCAGTGGGGCGGCGTGAAGGCGATGTTCAAATAACTCGCCTCCTCGACCAGCGCGGACCCTGCGGGTCCGCACGGCGAAGGCCCCTCCCGACCGGGAGGGGCCTTTCGCTTAGGTCACGCGGGGCGCCTCAGGGCTGGAGCCGGACCGTCAACCCGTAGTCCTGCGCGCCCGGCGGCGGCGAAGCGTTCCAGTCGCCGCAGGTGTGGCTCCCGTCGGTGACGAAAGCCGCGAGGTAGCGGCCGGCGGGCAGCTCGATCTCGCCGTCGAACAGCAGGTTCTTGCCCGCGCCGCCGGCGGGCCGCGACGCCGCGGCGGTCATCGCCCAGACTTCCCGGTCGCTGCCGAGGTCCGTGATCGAGCCGTGGTCGAACATCCTGCGCCCACCCTCCCCCAGGCAGCGGACCCGCAGGCGGGAGGCGCGGGCCAGCGAGAATTCCTCGCGCAGCACGGCGTCGTTCCCCGGCCGCACCAGCCGCACCAGCAGCTCCGGCGATCGGGCGACGGCGACATCCGCGGGCATGACGGTCAGCGCGCCGGCGTCGGCGGCGACCGGCATCAGGCGCAGGCCCCAGGCTTCGGGATCGTGGGGCGGCAGGTCGTGCCAGTCGCCGGGGCCATGGACGGCGTCGCTGAGGAATCCGGCCAGGTAGTCGCCCGCGTTCAGCGCCAGGGAATCCTCCCAGCGCACGTTGACGGCGGCGTTGCCCGCCGGCCGCGGCGTCGCATCCTCGGCGGTCCAGACCGTGCGGCCGGTGCGCGCATCCTCGATCCAGCCGTAGTCGAGCGCCTGGTCGCCCTCCTCGCCGGCCTCGCCGGTGACCGCCACGGTCAGCCGCGCCGTGCGCGTCAGCCGGAAGGGGACGGTCGCGATGTGGGACGCATCGGGGCGCACGACGACGGGCCACGCGGGCGGCGGCGGCGCGGCGGGCAGCAGCACGAGGCCGTCGCTCGGCGTGACCGAGACCTCGCACTTGCCGAAGTAGTCACCCGGATGGGCCTGCGGGTCCTCGCGGTTGAGCAGGTCGGCCAGATCGTTCAGCACCGATTGCCATTCGTGGAACGCCCTCCCCTGGCGCGAGCCCCGGCCCGCGGCGAGGTAGAGCACGTAGTCGCCTGGCTCCAGACGCACGCGGGCCTCTCCGCGTCGCAGCAGCCGGCTGTCGCCGACCGGCTCGCCCGCGTCGGGGTCCTGGCACCAGACCGGCGTCTCGTCGCCCCGCCGCAGCAGCCAGGCGCGGACGGCGTCGCTGCCGGCGAACTTCTGCCGCAGCCCCACGGCCGCGATCTCGACCTCGCCCGCCGTCTCGAGGCGGAAGCCGGCGCTCAACAGGTCCCCGGGTTCGGGGGCGGCGAGCCTGACCGCGTCGGCCCGGGCCGGCAAGGCGGCGAGCTGGCAGAGCAGGCAGAGCAGGATCGACGGGACGGGTCGCGCGCGCATGGTCGGCTCCTCGGTTCGGTGCGGATCCTTTACGACGCCGCACCTGCGGGGTTGCATTCGTCGCCGGATTGGCTTTCCATGGTGGGGGTTCACCGACGGAGAGGGACGATGCTGCGACGCTTCACGCTTATCACCATGTTCCTGTCGTTCGCGTCCGTCGCCGGCGGCGCCGCCGGGCGGGACGCGGCCGCGCGCCCCCTGGTGCTGGTCAGCATCCCGCCCCAGACCTGGCTCGTGGAGCGGCTGGCCGGCGACCGCGTCGCCGTGCTGGAACTCGTGCCCCCCGGCGCCTCCCCCCACGCCTACGATCCCACGCCCCGCCAGCTGGCGGCGGCCGCCGGGGCCGCGCTCTGGTTCACCGTGGGCGCCACCATGGAGCAGGCCCTGCAACCGCGCCTGCAGCGGATGCTGCCGGACCTGCTCGTCGTCCCCACCGCGGACGAGGCGGTGGGTGTCCCGGCGGATCCGCACGACGACGGCGACGGGCACCTCGGAGAGGGCGTTCACGAGCACGACCCGCACGTCTGGCTCGATCCCGTCATGGCCGCCGACGCGGCCGCGCGGATGGCCGCGGCCCTGGGCCGCCTCGATCCCGACGGCGCCGCCGTCTACGCCGAGCGCCTGGGCGTGCTGCGGCGCGAGCTCGCCGACCTCGACCGCGAGCTGGCGGCGACCCTGGCCCCGGTGCGCGGCGGGGAGCTGCTGGTGATGCACCCCGCGTTCGGCTGGCTGGCCGAACGTTACGGCCTCACCCAGACCGCCGTCGAGCAGGGCGGCCAGTCGCCCAGCCCCCGCCACCTCGCCGAACTGCTCGAGCGCGCCCGCGCCCGCGGCGTGCGCACGCTCTTCCTGCAGCCGCAGACTTCGCCGGACCAGGCGCGGGCCGTGGCCCGCGAGGCGGGCCTCGAGGTGGGCGTGCTGGATCCGCTGGCCCGCGACTACGCGGCGAACCTGCGCCTCATGGCGGCGGCGATGCTCGCCGCGCTGGCGCCGGCCGCGCCGTGAGCGCCGGCCCGGTCATCCGCGTCCGCGACCTGGACTACGCCTACGGCCGCCAGCCGGCGCTGCAGGGCGTGAGCTTCGACGTCCACGCCCTGGACTTCGTCTCGGTCATCGGCCCCAACGGCGGCGGCAAGTCGACCCTGCTGAAGCTGCTGCTGGGCCTGCTCTCGCCGCGGCGGGGCACGGTCGAGGTGTGCGGCGGCCCGCCGTCGAAGTCGCGCCTGAAGCTGGGCTACATGCCCCAGCGCGTGGAACTGGACCCGCGCTTCCCGGTCACCGTCATGGACGTGACCATCATGGGCCGCCTGGGCCTGCGCCCGACCCTGGGCCCCTACCGGCGCCGCGACCGCGAAGCCGCCCTGGCCGCCCTGGAGGCGACCGACGCGGCCGACCTGCGCGATCGGCCCTTCTCCGAGCTGTCGGGCGGCCAGCGCCAGAAGGTGCTGATCGCCCGCGCGCTGTGCGGGGATCCGGAGGTCCTGCTGCTGGACGAGCCCACCGCCAGCCTCGACCCGACGGTCCAGGACGACCTGTACGCCCTGCTGAACCGCCTGAACGCCACGCGCACGATCCTGATGGTGTCCCACGACGTGAGCATGGTCTCGCGCTTCGTCAACCGCGTCCTCTGCGTCAACCGCACCTGCGTCGAGCACTGCGTGACCGAGATCCCGCGCGAGCTGTCCCTGCTGTTCGACGCCCGGGAGGACCTGCGCCTGGTCCGCCACGACCACGACCACTCCGGTCATCCCCCGGCCGGCGGCGCCTGCCGTGATTGAGTTCCTGGAAGCCTTGGGCCGCCACGCCTTCCTGCGCCACGCGCTGCTGGCCGGCGCCCTGGCCAGCGTCGCGAGCGGCGTGGTCGGGACCTACGTCGTCACGCGCCGCATCACCGGCATCGCCGGCAGCCTCGCCCACGCCGTGCTGGGCGGCATGGGCCTGGCCATCTGGCTGCGCACGGTGCACGGCTGGGCCTGGCTGACGCCCCTGCACGGGGCCGTGTTCGCGGCGGTGCTCGGCGCGGTGATCATCGGCGCGGCGCGCGCCCGCGGCGGCGACCGCGAGGACACGGTCATCTCGGCCCTCTGGGCCGTCGGCATGGCCGTCGGCGTGCTGTTCCTGTTCCTGACGCCGGGCTACAAGGCCGACCTGATGACCTACCTGTTCGGCAACATCGTCATGGTGGACCCCGAGACGCTGCGCCTGCTGCTGGTGCTGGACGGGGTGATCCTGCTGGTGGTCGCGCTGTTCTACGACCCGCTGCTGGCGGTCTGCTACGACGAGGAGTTCGCGCGGCTGCGCGGCGTGCGCACCGACGCCGTCTTCACGCTGCTGCTGCTGCTGGTGGCGCTGACCATCGTCACGCTCATCTACGTGGTGGGCGTGGTCCTGGTGATCGCGCTGATCTCGCTGCCGGTGTCGGCCGTGGGTCGTTTCTCGCGGCGGCTGTGGCAGATGATGCTGCTGTCCGCCGCCCTCAGCTCGGTGCTGACGACCGCGGGCCTGGCCCTGGCCTACGCCGCCGACCTGCCGGCCGGCGCGGTGACGATCCTCCTGGCGGCACTGGTCTACGTTTTGGCCGGCGTCGCGGCCGCCCTGAAGCGGCGGGCCTGACGGTTTCCCGCCTCGCACACACGAACACCGGGGAGAACACGATGGAGTACAGATTTCTCGGCAAGTCGGGCCTGAAGGTCTCGGCCCTCTCGTTCGGTTCGTGGGTGACCTTCGGCGACCAGATGGACGTCGACCTCGCCCACGACTGCATGAAGGCCGCCGTCGACGCCGGCGTGAACTTCTTCGACAACGCGGAGGTCTACGCCGCGGGCCGCTCCGAGGAGATCATGGGCGAGGTCCTGCGCCGCGCCGGCTGGAAGCGCAGCGACCTGGTCGTCTCCACCAAGATCTTCTGGGGAGGTCCGGGGCCGAACGACCGCGGCCTGTCGCGCAAGCACGTCATGGAGGGCACCGACGCCGCGCTGAAGCGGCTGGGCCTGGACTACGTGGACCTGATCTTCTGCCACCGCCCCGACCTCGAGACGCCGATCGAGGAGACCGTGCGGGCCATGCACCGGGTCGTGGAGAGCGGCCGGGCGTTCTACTGGGGCACCAGCGAGTGGAGCGCTGCGCAGATCCGCCGGGCCCACGACATCGCGCGCGCCGAGCACCTGACCCCGCCGACCATGGAGCAGCCGCAGTACCACATGCTGCACCGCCACCGCGTCGAGGTCGAGTACGCGCCGCTCTACGAGGAGATCGGCCTGGGCACCACGATCTGGTCGCCGCTGGCCAGCGGCATCCTGACCGGCAAGTACAACGACGGCATCCCCGAGGGCACGCGCATGTCCCTGCCGAACTACCAGTGGCTGCGCCCCCACCTCGAGAGCGAGGAGGGCCGCCAGAAGATCGCCAAGGTCAAGCTGCTGGCGCCCCTGGCGCGCGAGCTGGACTGCACCATGGCCCAGCTGGCCATCGCCTGGTGCCTGGCCAACGACGACGTCAGCACGGTGATCACCGGCGCCTCGCGGCCCGAGCAGGTGACCGAGAACATGAAGGCGCTGGAAACGGCGGCGCGGCTGACGCCCGAGGTGCTGGAGCGCATCGAGGGGATCCTCGACAACCGGCCCGAGCCGGAGAAGTGCTGGCGCGGGATGTAGGCGCACATCCTGCCGAGGCCGGGGACGCGCTCCGGGCACCTCGTGTGCCCGGAGCGCTTGGCCTTCCGGCCCTTTCGCCATCCTGGCTTCAGGGCCTGCAGGACACCCCGGTCTCGGCAGGATGTGCGGACGCAGGTCGAACGCAGGGACGATATCGTGGCCGGGACCGAACCGGTCAGCGCACGAGTCGGACGGCGAGCGAGCGCACGCATCCGGCGTGTTCCAGGCGCAGCATGTAGGTGCCCGAAGGCAGCGGACGGCCCGCGTCGTCCGCGCCATCCCAGATCGCGGCGCCGGGGCCGGCAGGTTGCTCAGAGTCCAGCAGCACGGCAGCGCGGCGGCCGCGCAGGTCGTAGGCGGCCAGGCGCGTGGGTCCCGGCGCCGGCAGGTCGAAACTCACGGCCAGCCGCGGATTGAACGGGTTCGGGGCGGCGGTTAAAGCGATGGCCGCCGCCGGCGCCGGCGGCAGGACGGACTCGGCCAGGACCCGTCCCGCATCGATCAGTTGGTAGACGGCGCCGGACCGCGGCGCCGAGGCGTCGCGCAACCACCCCGCGGCGGGGTCCGCCAGCGGGCCCAGATCCGTCACACGACCGTTGCGATCGTGGCGCTCGAGGCGCGGCTCCCCGCCGGTCGGCAGGGCCCGCAACCGCCAGCTCACGCACGCGACGCCGTCCTCCCACGCCGCCGCGAACTCCTCCACCGCCGCCGGCACGACCAGGGCGTTGCGCAGCAGCCGCACGCCGTCGTAGCCGTCGGCCAGCACCGCATCCCGCCCGTCCGCCGCGAGGCCGGCCGCATACGCGGTCGCGTACCAGCCGACCTGGTAGGGATCGAGCGCGACGCCGGCGTCCAGGACCCTCAGACCCGCGCTCCCCGCGGCGGCGTAGAGGTGGCCGAGCGCGGCGTCCAGACCCTGCACGTAACCCGGCAGCGCGACGGTGTGGTGCAGCGACAGCGCGGCGGCGTCCGTCGCGTCGACGACGCGCACGCCGGCCGCCCCGGCCGCGACGTAGATCGCCCCGTCGAGGCGCGCGACGGCCAGCGTCTCGCCCGCCAGCGTCAGCGTGTCGCGCGGCGCCGGCGCGCCGGGGTTGAGCAGGTCGAAGGCGACCAGCCCCACGGACGCGACCGCCACCACCACGTCGTCGCCTGCGGCCGCGACGTCCACCGCGTCGCCGGGCGTGTCCGCCCGGCCGATCTCGAAGGGCGCGGCCGGATTGGCCGCGTCCAGCACGCGCAGGCCGCCGGCCCCGGCCGCGACGTAGAGCCGGTTGCCCTCCAGGCACAGGGCGCGGGCGTCCCCGCCGGTGCCGTAGATGCCGGTGACGACCGGCGCCGAGGGCAGGCCCGCGTCGATCACCGCCAGACCCGCGCCGCGCACCGCGGCGTAGACCTGGGTGCCGCGGATGGCCGCGTCAGCCACCGGCGCGCCCAGCGCCACCGACGCGACCTCGAAGAGGCGCGAACCGTCGCGCAGCACCAGCAGGCGCAGGCCGTGCTCGAGGTCGGCGACGGCGATGAGGCTGTCGCGCCGCGCCGCCGCCGCCGCGTTGCCCCGCATCAGGTAGCCGCCGATCTCGACGGGAACCGCCGGCGCCGTGACGTCGACGATCCGCAGCCCGGGCCAGGAATCCGCCACGTAGGCCCGCCCGCCCGCGGCGGCGACGTTCCAGGCGTGGCCCTCGGTGTCCAGGACGGCCAACTGGACCGGCGCGGCCGGCACGGTCACGTCGACGATGCGCAGCCCGGAGGTGCCGTCGGCCACGTAGGCCCGGCCGGCGTCGACCGCGACGCCGTAGGCCCACCCGGCCGTGTCCAGGGAACCGACCTCGCGCGGGTGGGCGGGGTCGGCGACATCGACGACGCGCAGGCCCAGCACGCCGTCGGCCAGGTAGACGTGCGTGCCGGCCGCAGCCACGCCGTAGACGCCGCCCCAGGTGCCGAGGTAGCCGACCTGGACCGGGTGCGCCGGCGAGGACACGTCGATCACGCGCAGGTCGCCGGAGAAATCGCACAGGTAGAGCGTGCTGCCGCTCAGGGCCAGGCGCGAGAGGTCGTCGCCGGGGTCCAGTCCGCCGATCAGGGAGGGGGACGCGGGATCGGCCAGGCTCACCACGCGCAGGCCGCGAGCCAGGTCGGCCAGGTAGGCCACGCCGTTCCCCAGCGCGACGCCGCGCACGTCGGCACCCGCTTCGACGAACGAGCCGACGATGCGCGGCTCGCCCGGGTCGCTCGCGTCGATCACGCACAGGCCGGACGTCCCGAGCGCCGCCACGACCAGCCCGGCGTCGACGGCCAGGTCCTCCACCGTCGCCGGCAGGGCGACCTTCCCCAGCGGGCGCGGCGCGCCGCCGTCGTCGAGGTCCGCCAGGTCGAGCGCCGACCCGTTGCCCACGTGCACGACGCCGTCCGCGAGCCGCACGACGCGGCACGGGCCGTTGAACCAGTGGGCGAGCTCGCGGACGTTCTGGGCGTCCTGGGCCGGCGCGGGAACGGCGCCGAAAGCGCCTGCCAGGCAGGCGAACAGCAGGGTGCGGCGGGTCATCCTTGACCTCCTGTTGGAATTCCAGCCGGATCGTGCGCCCGCACGGCACCGCGCGTCAAGGAAAAGCGGGGCGCCGCGCTCGGGCATGGAAAAAAGACCACAGTGGCGGCATCCTGAAGCCGATGACACGGACTGGCCGTTCCCGTCAAGGAACCGACAAGGCGAGGAGCACCGGGATGCACAAATACGTGATCATGGGCGTGCAGGGTTGCGGCAAGGGCACGCAGGCCAAGCTGCTGGCCGCGGATCTCGACCTCGTCCACATCAGCGTCGGGGACATCTTCCGCTGGAACATCCAGCACCACACGAAGCTCGCCGCGCGCATCAAGCGGATCGTCGCCGACGGGAAGCTGGTGCCCGACGAGATCGTGGCCGACATCGTCCACGCCCGCCTCGACGAGCACGACTGGAACTACGGCTTCATCCTCGACGGCTTCCCGCGCAACCGCACGCAGGCCGAGTTCTTCCTGGAGCGGTTCGACATCGACGCGGTGATCGACATCCAGGTGCCCGACCACGTGGTGCTGGAGCGGGTGATGTCGCGCCGCCTGTGCAGCGGCTGCGGCCTGGACTACAACCTGATCCACCACCGCCCCGCCGTCGCCGACCGCTGCGACGTGTGCGGCGGCGTCCTGGTCGCGCGCCCCGACGACACGGCCGCGGCCCTGCGGGCCAGGCTGGCCGACTTCCACGCCATGACCCGCCCCGTGCTCGACCTGTTCTCCCGCAAGGAGCTCGTCGTGCGGGTCGACGGCAGCCTGCCCGTCGACGAGGTACGGGCGGCGATCCGCCGCGAGCTCGGGCTGCCCGCGAGCCGGCAACCGGCGCAGGTAGCCCGATGATCCGCATCACGCTGCACGATTCGGCCGAGTCGCTCGCGGGGAAGCCCGGCGAGGACTACGTCCTGCTGATCACCGAGGACCAGGTGCCGGCGCTGCCGAGGATGCGGGAGAAGCTGGCGGGCCACGCCGTCAGCGGCGCGGTGGTGCCCTACCTCCTCGCCGACCGGCGCGTGATCGCCGAAGGCATCGCCTGCCTGGCGCTGCCGCGGTCCGGCATGTTCGCCCAGGTCCTGCCGATGACCGCGGACACGGCGGCGGTCGAGCGCGCGATCGGCGGCCGCGACTTCGCGTCCCTGCTGCTCTTCGCCGACGGGCTCTCCCGCCATCTGGACGATTTCGTCGACGCGCTCAGCGGCGCCGTGCAGGATCGCGACGTGCTGGGGACCGGCGTGGGCACCAAGGACTTCCGACCCGTCCCGGTCGTCTTCGACGCCGCGGGGCTCCGCGCCGACGCAGCGCTGCTCGTGGGCACCGGCCTGCGCCTGCGCATCGCCGCCCGCCACGGCTGGGAACCGATCCACGGGCCGCTGGTGGTGACCCGCGCCGAGGGGAACGTGATGCACGAGATCAACGGCGAGCCGGCGTTCAACGTCTACCGGCGGATCCTCGCCGAACAGGAGGGCGCCGGCATCCGCCCCGACAACTTCCTCGCCGTGGCCAGGTCCTACCCCTTCGGCATCGCCTCGTCCAAGGGCAGCGAGATCATCATGCGCGACCCCATCCGCGTCAATCCCGACGGTTCGCTGACGGTCGTCTCCTCGGTGCGTCGCCTCGACGGGCTCTACGTCATGAAGGGCGACCGCCGGCAGCTCCTGGATTCCTCGCAGGCCCTCTCGCGCGATACCTTCGCGGGCGGCGGCATCGACCAGGCCTTCCTGTTCGACTGCATCTCGCGGGTGCTGTTCCTGGAGGACGATTTCGCGCGGGAGCTCGACGGCTTCTGCGAGGGCGCCGGCGCGGCCGGGCCGCGGATCTTCGGGATCACCAGCGTCGGCGAGATCACCAACGCGGGGCACGACGGCATCAAGGTGCTCAACAAGACCGCCCTGCTCGGCGCCGTGCAGGGGGACTGACCCGACCGGCGCCCTCAGCGGTACGCGGCCTTGATCCCGCCGAAACTCGCCCGCTCCGCCCCCACTTCGCTCCGGATCGACAGGTCGAGCGTGTAGGCGCCGCAGCCCGCCGTGGCGTGGCTGTCGATCACCAGGTAGACCGTGGCCGCCAGTCCCGGATTCGCATAGGAGACCGTCTCGACGCCGCCGGGTCCGGTCGCGTCGGCGGCCGCCAGGCAGGGGAACATGGTGCCGAAGACGATGCACACGTCGGTCACCAGCAGCACGGCGTCGCCGCCGTGCGCGACCTCGGCCGTGAAGGACTGCCCCGGCGCCAGCGGGATCGCGTAGTAGTCCTCGTGGCCCATGTGGGTCGCGAAGCCGCCGCACAGGTGGTCGAGGACCAGGTTGTCCCCGTCGCACGTGTCGCCCGCGTACGCGGCGTGCCCCGCGGGGTCGACCGCGACCGCAGTGACGGCCCCGCAGAAGTCGTAGACCGGCGGCGGTATCGCCGCGTGAGCCGCGGCCGCCACGATCGCGGCCGCGACGGCTCCGGCAAGCATCCGGTTCATGATTCACCTTCCAGCGGCAAGGGATCCGGCCCGAGGCCGCTCAGTAGGGTCCGTGCCCCGCCGTGTCCCGGTCCTCGTAGTCGCAGCACCCGTGCTCGACGTGCCCGCGGTAGCGCTCGTCGCCGGTGGCGAGGAAATGCTGCTCCAGGGCGCGGCACAGCTGCGGCGGCTGCAGCCACCGGCCGTCCTCCCCGAGGCAGCGTCCCGCTTCCAGGGGCGTCGGTTCGCGCCGGTAGACGGCGAACAACCTCGCCTGGGCCGGCGCGATCCCCTCCTCGGCCAGCAGCGCCACCAGGCCGCAGAGCGTGTCCGCGAAGTAGGAACCCGTCAGCGGCGCGGACCCCGCGCCGCGCAGGCGGTCGACCTGCGCCTCGTAGGTGTAGGGGATCGACCGATCGCGCTTGGACGGGGGCAGGCCGGGTCGGTGCAGCAAGCTCATGGGGCCTCTCCGGGTGCGGGGTACGCGAACCACGCGACCATCATCCCCCCCCACCGGCCGGCCTGTCAATCGGGGCCGCTCCCCGACGGGGCGACCCGCACGAGCCGTGTTATTTTTGCTTGCGTTCCCGGATGAAATGCGTATTCTACACCTGTAGGTATAGTATTAGGCTTGGACGTTGGCCCCGGCGTCGTGCGCCGGGACGGAGGCGACATGGCGTTGCTGGTGGCGATCTTGCTGGGCGGGCTGGTCGGACTCGGCGGTTCCACATTCCTTTACGGGGAAGGCTTCGCGTACCTATCGAACGACCCGCGGGCCTGCAAGAACTGCCACATCATGAACGACCAGTACGACGGTTGGCTCAAGTCCAGCCACCATGCCGTCGCCACCTGCAACGACTGCCACACCCCGCACGCCCTGCTGCCCAAGTACCTCACGAAGGCCGAGAACGGTTTCTGGCACTCCAAGGGATTCACGTTGCAGGACTTCCCCGAGCCCATCCGCATCCGACCGCACAACCGGCGGACCCTGAACCGCAACTGCATGGAGTGCCACCACGAGCTGGTGCACGAGGTCGTCGCCGTGCACGGCCGCGACGAGAGCCAGTTCGACTGCATCCGCTGCCACATCACGTCCGGGCACGGCCCGGCCCGCTGAAAGGGAGGTCTCGATGAAGATCCGCCTGGTCCTGGTCGCGATCGCCTCGGCGCTGGCCGTCGTCGCGCTCTTCGCGTTGCGGGACAACATCGCCGAGCGCAAGACCGAGGCGAAGACGACCGTCTTCGAAGTCGTCGACGTCGACGAGCAGACCACCGACCCGGCCGTGTGGGGCCGGAACTTCCCGCGCCAGTACGACAGCTACCGGCGCACCGTGGACATGGAGCGCACGCGCTTCGGCGGCAGCGAGGCCGACCCCTTCGCCGTGGGCGCGGACAGCATCCACAAGACGACCAGCCGGATCGAGCAGGACCCGCGCCTCAAGACGATGTGGAACGGCTACGCCTTCGCCATCGACTTCCGCGAGGAGCGCGGCCACGCCTACATGCTGCACGACCAGCAGGAGACCGAGCGCGTGCTGCAGCGGCCACAGGTCGGCGCCTGCCTGCACTGCCACGCCTCGATCACGGTCGCCTACCGCGAGGCGGGCCTGGCCGCCGGCGCCCCCGGTTCGCTGTCCGACCCGCTGCTGAGCGACAACGGGCAGCGGCAGCTGATGACCGGCTTCCCGCTGGTGTCCGCCCTGCCTTACGCCGAGGCGGCAGCCAAGATCGAGCACCCGGTCACCTGCCTCGACTGCCACGACCCCGAGTCGACGCAGCTGCGCATCACGCGCCCCGGCCTGCTCAACGGCCTCGCCGCGCTGGCCGAGAGCGACGACCCCGTGCTCCACCTGGCCTCGATCGGGAAATGGCGCGAGGGCGACCGCGCGACCCCCTACGACCCGAACGAGCTGGCCAGCCGCCAGGAGCTGCGGACCCTGGTCTGCGCCCAGTGCCACGTGGAGTACTACTGCGCCGCGAAGGCCACGCTGTTCTTCCCCTGGGGCAAGGGCCTGCAGGTCGAGGACATCGAGGCGGTCTACGACGAGTACGTCTTCCCCGACGGCTCCCCGTTCATGGACTTCAAGCACAAGACGACCGGCGCCGCGGCCGTGAAGGCCCAGCACCCCGAGTTCGAGCTGTGGAGCCAGGGCATCCACGCCCGCGCCGGCGTCGCCTGCGCGGACTGCCACATGCCCTACGTGCGCGAGGGCGCGCTGAAGGTGAGCGACCACCACGTGCGCAGCCCGCTGCTCAACTCCGCGAAGGCCTGCCAGGTCTGCCACCGCGACAGCGAGGAGGAGCTCGTCGCCCGGGTCCACGCCATCCAGGACCGCACGAAGCAGCTGATGGACCGGGCCATGGACGCCGTCGTCGCCCTGATCGCCGAGACCGAGCAGGCGATGGCCGCCGGCGCCACCGACGCCCAGCTGGCGGAGGCCCGCGCCCTGCAACGCCGGGCCCAGTTCCGGGTGGACTTCATCAACGCCGAGAACTCGATGGGCTTCCACGCCCCGCAGGAGGCGGCCCGGATCCTGGGCGAGGCCATCGACTACGCGCACCAGGGCCGTTTGAGCCTCGCGCACATCCTGCCGTAATCGCGCACATCCTGCCGTGACGGGGGACGCGCTCCGGGCACATCCTGTGCCCGGAGCGCTTGGCCTTCCGGCCCTTTCGCCATCCTGGCTTCAGGGCCTCCAGGACACCCCCGTCACGGCAGGATGTGCTCGCCAGCCGCATCTCGTCGGGGTCAGGGAATTCTCCGGCTAGGAGTAAACCTTCTTGGGGTCCGGTGCGTCCTAGGGGTGTTCGCGCGTCACTCGTCATGGCGCGGACCAACCTTTGATCGGAGGACGCCATGTCCCAGCGCCAATCGCTCCTGATCCTCGCCACCGTCACCGCGGTCTGCAGTCTCTCCCTGGAGGCGACGGCCCGCGGCCGCCACCACGACCGCGACCGCCTCGAGGGTTCCGGAAAGCTCGAAACCCGCAGCTTCGACCTGCGGGGCTGGGACAGCCTGCAGCTGGACGGGGCCCTGGACATCGAGGTGAAGGTCGGCGGCGGCCACGCGGCCGAGGTCGCCCTGGACGACAACCTCTTCGACAACCTCGTGCTCGAAGTGCGCGACGGCACGCTGGTCGTGGACTGGCGCCGGGAGTGCGACGCGGACGACGACGCCCGGCTGACGCTGACCGCGCCGGCCCTCGTCGCGGTGGAGATCAACGGCGCCGGCGACGTCGACGTGACGGGCCTCGCGGGCGGCGACTTCGGCCTGCTGATCCGCGGCGCGGGCGACATCGGCCTGCGCGGCCGGGTCGACGGCCTGGACATCCGGGTCGACGGCGCCGGCGACGTCGACGCCGCCGGGCTGACGGCCAGGCACGTCGAAGCCGTCATCTCGGGCGCGGGCGACGTCGATGTGACGGCCAGCGACAGCTTCGACGGCTCCATCCGGGGCGCGGGCGACATCTCCTACGGGGGCGACCCCGCGAAGGTGGCGACGAAGGTCTCGGGCGTCGGCAGCATCCACAAGCGCTGACTCCCGGCGATCCGATTCCCGCGGGGACGGTCGGACGACCGTCCCCGTTCTCGTCCCCACAAAGGGCCGCTCCGGGTGTACACTCGCTTCACGGTCGCGCCCGCCGGTCAACCCTGGACGAGGAGAACCCCCGCCCGCCACACGCATGATCTCGGGAGGCCCCGACTCCATGGATCATCATCTGACTCGGCTGTCCGCCGCCGGCTCGCGGGTACGCACCGCGTGGCGCGCGCTGGCGGCGCAAACGCCCGCCGTCCCGCGGCCCGTCGGCCTCGACTTCCAGCGCCTGCGCCTGCCCGCCGCGGACATGCCCCTGGACCCCGAACGGCTGCTGCTGCCGCCGGACCTGCTGCGGGACTCCCGCAGCTTCGCCGGGGTGACCCTGGCCGCTTCGCCCCACCTCGACTTCGCGCGCCGGGTGCTGGCCGAGCCGGACCTGGATCACGCCCGGACCGACTACCACCGCGCCGCCGAACACCTGACCGGACGTTCGGACGCCGGCCGGGCCTGGGGGCCCGACCAGGACTGCGCTGAGTTCGCCTACCTGGTGAAATGCCTCGAACAGGGCTGGTGCGAATCCTGCACCCGGGGACCCGTCGTCCTCGCCGAGCTGCGCGACGGCCGCCACGCGATCCTGGCGGGCGCGCGGATCGCCGCCGCCGCCGCGGCCCTCGGCCGGCGCAGTTGGAAGGTGCAGGTGGCGCCCGAGAACGAGGTGCGCGCCGGCGTGCGCCAGCACCTCGACCGGCTGCAGCCCCGCCAGTTCTTCCGTCGGAACTTCGCGCTGGCCGACGCGCTCGGCCGCCCGCCCTCGCGCCTGCACCCGGCCGCCATGCAGCTGGCGAGGGAGATCGCCGCCGCACCCCTGGTGCACCACGGCGACGTCTACCAGCCCATCCCCTTCCCCGAGTTCGCGGGCCTCGCCAGTCAGGCCGACGACCGCGCCACCTACCAGCGGCTCGGCATGATCCTGGACCAGTGCGGGGAACCGCGCGGCCTGCGCTACCTCGACCTGGGGTGCAACCTCGGCTTCTACGTGTTCTCGCTGGCGCGCCGGGGCGCCCTGGCCGCCGGCCTGGATCTGGATGCGAGGTTCATCGACCTGGCGCGGCGCGTGGCCGCGATCGAGGGCGTGCCGGGCGAGTTCGTCGCCGGGCGCCTGTCGCCCGAGCTCTTCGCCCCCGGCGGGATCTTCGGCTCCCCCCGCCCCGTCTGGGACCTGGTCACCTGCTTCTCCACGCTGCAGTGGGTGGTCGCGGAGCACGGCGAGGACTACGCCGTCGCGCTCCTGAAGGCGATGCGCGCGCGCTGCCGGGCGCTGCTGCTCGACGTGCCCGTCAACTGCGGCAACCCCCGGCTGAGCGCGGCCCCGGGCCTCGAGATCTACCGCCTGGCCGACCTGATCCGCTCGGTGTGCGGCGACGCGCGCTGCAAGTACGTGGGCACCGTCGCCCCCTACAGGGTGGACCGGCGCCACGTGTTCCTCTGCGGCGGGAGCGATTGACCGGCGGGTGCGGCGCGGCGGTCAGCGCCAGAGCGCCTTCACGTCCCCCCAGGCCCGGCCGTCGACGGGGATGGCCGTCTGGATGATGATCAGGTCGCCGGTGCTGTGGGCGGCGCCGAGGCCCTGGTTGTCGCCGTCGCGCACGTCCACATCGGTGAAGACCAGCGGACTGACCCCGGCCAGGCGCGCCGTGAAATGGCAGACGGCCAGGGTGCCGTCCGCGACGCGGCCGCTGCCGAGCAGGGCGGCGGCGAAGTGGATCGTCCCGGCTCCCGGGGTCGTGTAGTCGTGGAAGTAGTACGGCTGGCCCGCGCCCGTGAACCAGTCGCCGGCCGTGATCCCGTCGAGGCGGACGATGGCGGGGTCGAACGTCGCCGCGATCTCCGTTCCCATGACCGAAGCGCCGTCGGCGGCGAGGTCGATCGCCACCTCGAAGGCGACGGTGACGGGAATCGAGACCGGCGGCGCGAAGGAGACGGATTGCGCCCAGGCGCAGGCGGGGATCAGGAACGCCGTAAGGATCGCCGGGAGCGATCGGGGGCGCGGGTGCCGCATGGGTGTGTCCTTTCGCTCGTGCCCGGGCGAGTGGGTCCACCTGGGCGACGGGCGAGGATCGCCGGAGCTGGACAGCGAGTATGGCACAGTCCGGCCCGCATTTCCACCCCGTCATCCGATCGCACGAAAGAATAAGTAAGACGTGATCACTCGTTGATCATTTGAGATGTTGTCGCCACCCCATTGACATCTTGGAACAATCGTGTCAGGATGACGCTCGGATTCTGAAGAGGAATCGCCCACGGAACCATATCAGTGAACAGGGGGGATCCCATGCGACGACTTCTCATGATCACGGGCCTGATGCTGCTGGCCGCCAGCGGTTGGGCCGCCACGCTCGACGTGCCGAGCCTCGACTACCCCACGATCCAGGCCGCGGTGAGCGCCGCGTCGAACGGCGATGTCATCGTTGTCGCGGCCGGGACCTACGACGAGATGCTCACGATCGGCAAGTCGCTGACCCTGCTCGGGGCCAACGCCGGCATCCACCCGGCCGTCGGCACCCATCCGACGGAAGCCGTCGGCATCCGCGGGGCGGAGACCGTCCTGAGCCACAACGGGCCGTTCGCGCTGAGTCCCCAGGCCGATGGCATCGTCGTGGACGGATTCCTGTTCTCCGGCGACGGCGGCCGCATCATCGACACCTACGCCGACGCCGACGGCTTCCACCTCACCAACTGCATCTTCGACAACGACGCGCCTGCCACCACCCAGGGCGTCATCCAGTTCGGGGGCGGCAGCCATACCGATCTGCTGGTCGACTTCAATCTGTTCCAGGACCGGGGCGATCACACCATCTACACCGGTGGCGGCCCGTACGATCGCATGAGCATCTCCTGGAACGAGTTCAACGTCGAAGGCGAGAGCCTGTTTTGGACGGCCTCGCCCCTGGTCGACGGCCGGATCCAGGGGAACGAGTTCGACGGCACGATCGGCGGCGTCCCCGGCGCGGGCTACTGCACCGTCAACGCCGGCCAGTTGGGCAACGTCCAGATCCTGGACAACTGGGCGCACGACCTCGCCTATTCGCCCTTCCAGGTCGGGATCATCGGCGGCACGGTCGCCAGGAACCACATCGAGCGCATCTATCCTTACCCCGGCTATTACGGCTACTGCTTCCAGCTCTGGGGCGGCATCTGGGGCACCGCCGTGTCAAACAACGTCCTGGTCGAGGACAACATCTTCGAGTTCAACGACATCCCGGGCGCCACGCTGCCCATCCACGGGTTCGACATCACCGGCGCGGACGTCGGCGTCACCGGCGTGGACGGCACGACGATCCACCTGAAAGACAACACCTTCCTGGATGGCGGGATCGTGCCAGCTTCGCTGGCGGTCCGCCATCGCGGCGACCCGACCAAGCCCGCCGACGCGATCGAGAACTGGTGGGGCGCCGCCAGCGGTCCCTACCACGCCACGGCCAACCCCGGCGGTACGGGTGGCCGGGTCGGCGACTACGTGGCCTTCGATCCCTGGTGGGCGGATGCCGGCATGACCGTGCCGGGCAGCAACCTGCCCGTCCACAACGTCACCCGCGGCCTCTACTACGCGGGCATTCAAGCGGCCATCAACGCCGCCACCGCGGGCGATGTCATTCAGGTCGCTGCGGGCTCGTACGTCGAAGCGATCACCATCAACAAGTCCCTCACCCTGAGGGGCGCCACCGCCGGCGTGCCCAAGAACAGCGGCTACGCCGTCCCGGCGGACTACGCCTGGGACACCGGCGTGGAAAGCGTCATCACGCACCCGAACCCGACCGTCGCCTACAACGCCGTCGTGGACATCGTCGACGTCGACGACGTGGTGCTCGACGGCTTCGTGGTGGGCGAGCTCTACGCGGTCGGCAACCTCAACACCTCGCTCGTGCGCGTCTACGCCAACACGCGGGAGATCAGCGGCATCGAGGTGGTCAACTGCGTGATCGGGCCCAACACGAACCTCGCCAGCCAGGACGGGACGATGGGCCGCATGGGTCTCTACCTGGTCAACAACCCGTACCACGACTACGGCATCGTCGAGAGCACGTTCGCCGGCAACAAGCTCTTCGACTGCAAGGGCAACGGCGACAACCTGTTCATCTGGTCGTCCTATTACGCATACGGCGCGCCCGGCGCCGCCGACATGACCGGCACGGTCATCGACGGCAACGAGATCTCCGGGTCGCACCGCTGCGGCATCGAGACCGCCGGCGGCTTCGCGAACCTGACGATCAGCAACAACGTGATCTACGGGAACGCGGCCCTGCCCGGCGACGACCCCGATTTCCTCAAGTATGGGCACGGCATCATGATGGTCCGCGGCGCCTCGGACAAGCTGTCCGGCAACCTGGCCCTGGGACCCGTGGACGTCGTCGTCTCCGGCAACGAGATCTACGGGAACAGCAAGTGCGGGGTCTACCTGGACGTCAAGAACGACGGGATCGCCTTCACGGACAACGTGATCCGCGACAACGGCTGGAACGGCGTGATGCTCGACCTGGAAGGCAACTACTGGAATCCCACCTTCGAGTCACCCCCCTACAGCGGCCAGTACGCCTGCTACGACTGCACGACCGACATCTCGGGAAGCGGCAACCGGATCTACGGCAACGGCACCGCCGGCAACCCCATCGCGGACTTCGGCGTGCTGGTCAACGGCGTCCCCACCAACGGATTCGCCCTGGACGCCCGCAGCAACTGGTGGGGCGCCGCCAGCGGCCCGCACCACGCGTCCCTGAATCCCGACGGCACCGGCGACAAGGTGAGCGACCACGTGCTGTTCGAGCCCTGGTCGGGCGCGGCCGCCGTCTCCGCCCTGCCCGCCGCCAGCGGCCCGATCAACTGCGGCCAGACCGTCACCCTGAACTTCCGCTACGTGCCCGACGCCCTGACGCCGGCCCTGCGCGGCTTCACCGTCACGGTGGACTGCTCGGCGGAGTTGACCTTCGGCGCCGCGGACATCGCGGACCTGGGCGTGTTCAACGCCTTCGGCAGCGACTACTTCTTCGCGATCGACAACGGCGACGGCACCTTCACGGTCGACAGCGCCATCCTGGGCGGATCGACGGGCCTGACCGCCACGGCCGACCTGTTCGCGATCACCTTCCACCCGGCCGGAGACGGGACCGGCACCGTGACCCTGCCGCACGTCGTGCTGCGCGACCTGACCAACGGCGACATCGGCAGCGTGGTCGCCGGCGCGACGATCACGGTCGACTGCACGCCGCCGCCGGCGGTGACCGCTCTGACGACGGCGCCCGGCCACCAGAAGGTCACCCTGGCCTGGGCGATGCCCGTCGCCACGGACGTGCACCACTACGAGGTGTGGCGCGCCCTCTGGCACACCGGCGACGACGTCACCTCGGCCTACCCCGAGTACGACGACCTGCCGGCGGACGCGGAGCCGACCTGGCCGGCCGACCACGCCGCCGTCCTGCTCAATCCCGAGTGGGTGCGGATCGACGGCGCGGTGCCGGGCGCGTCGACGGGCTACGTGAACAGCCACGCTCCGCGCGGCATCTACTACTACGAGGTCTACGCGGTCGACGCGGCCGGCAACTTCGGGCCCGGCTCGTCGCCCGACAACCGCGCCACCAACTACTGGCTCGGCGACTTCAATGTTCCCTGGGACGGCTACGTGAACGTGCTCGACCTCGACCAGTTCGGCGCCTCCTACGGCTACGGCGACGCCAACCCCCTGCACTACAATCCCCACTGCGATGTCGGCCCGACCGATGACCGCAGCGGCCTGGGCATCCCCCTGACCGACAGCACGGTGGGCTTCGAAGACCTGATGATCTTCGCGCAGAACTTCGGCAACCTCGGACCGGCCCGGCAGCCCGCCGGCGGCACCGACACGCCGTTGCTGGTCTGGCAGCGCGTCGACGCCACGACCTGGTCGCTGCTGCTGGCCGAACCCTGCGCGGACCTCAAGGGCCTCCACCTGACGGCGCCGCTGCCCGAGGGCGTGACCTGCAGCGTCGCGGCCGGCTCCCTGTTCGACGGGCAGGTCGGCACCGGCTTCGCCGCCAACACGCCGGACCGCGGTCTGGACGCCGGCGTGGCGCTGCTGGGGCGTGACGCTACGATCGGCGGCGCTGGCGAACTGCTGCGCGTCGTCTTCAGCGCCGACGTCGAACTGCAGCCCCGGGTGACGGCCCGCGACGGCGCGAACGGGGACCTCGCAGTCAGCCTGACCACCGAGGTCGCTCCGGTCACGCCGCTGCGCTTCGCCGCGCACCAGAACTACCCGAACCCCTTCAACCCCCAGACCACCATCGCCTTCGTCCTGCCCGAGAGCCGCGAGGTCCGCCTCGCCGTCTACTCGCTGGACGGGTCGCTGGTGCGGGTGCTGGTGGACGGCGCGCAGGCGGCCGGCCCCCACACCGTCGTCTGGGACGGCCTGGACAGCCAGGGCCAGGGCGTCGCTTCGGGCGCCTACTTCTACCGCATCGAAGCGGGCCCGGACAGCCAGGTCCGCAAGATGCTGCTGATGAAGTAGCGGAGATCATCGGGGGCCCCGGCGACGAGCCGGGGCCCTTCCCGCGACGGGGAAGGAACCCCGCCCCACCACCCGACGGAGCGCCATGACTTTCCGGAGGGAAGAGAACATGCGAAAGACGACACTGTTGCTGGCGCTGCTGCTGATCGCGGCGGGCGCCTGGGCCGCCGGGCCGCCGGCCACGCCCGCCGAGGGCGTCCCCGCCGGCGCCCGCGAGATCCTCCAGGGCGGCGAGAAGGCCTTCGGCGACCCGACGGACTTCGCGGCGTCGCTGGCGGCCGCCGCCGACTACCTGGTCGGCATGCAGGCCGACGTCACCGAGGACAATGCCGGCAACGGCCCGGCCGACGTCGACCCCGACGACGGCGGCTGGGACTGGAGTTCCACCGTCTTCACCCACAGCGCGTCCGCCAGCGCCACCAACCTCTACGGCGCGACGGTGCAGGGGATCTACCGGGCCTACCTGCTGGACCCGCAGCCCGCCTACTTCACGGCGATGAAGGACGCCGCCGACCACATCGTGAGCGTCGGGCCCACCGCGATCCGCTCGGGCCCGGACGTGATCTTCCTGCTGAACTTCGCCAACCTGCCGGACTGCCCGGCGCCGGCCGTCTACCGGGCGGGCGCGCAGGCGATCTGGGACCGCGACATCACCGTCTACGGATCGATGGCGAACCTCGCCGCCTACATCCGCGACGCCCGCTACGGCCAGGGCTTCAGCAACGGCATCATCCCCTGGGACATCGCGCCCTGGGTCGAGGCCGCCATGCTGATGGACCAGGCCTTCCCCGGCGCGGGCCACGCCACCGAGGCCGCCGCCATGGCCGAGATCGTCTACCAGGACAGCTTCATGGACGCCCCCGGCTACTTCGATCCCGACGGCGAGAACATGGGCAGCGATCCGAACTGGAACACTCCTCTCTATTACTGGTACACGCTCGGCCTGTCCGGGATCATCGACGCCTTCGCGACCTCGGGCACCCACACCGCCGAACTGCCCGGCCTGCAGACGCTGCTGCTGGCCTGCCAGTACGCCGACGGCGCCTTCAGCGACCAGTACGGGGCCACCGCCGAGATCGACCGCGACTGGCAGGGCTCCGCCTACGCGCTGCGGTCGCTGGCCGACAACCTGCCCTCGACCGTCGCCACCCGCGCCGCGATCCGCCAGGGCGCCATCTGGCTGGCTTCCGAGCAGGACGTCAGCGGCGGCTGGGTCTACGACAGCGGCGACCACTACCCCGAGGTCGGCGGCGAGATCTGCGCGGGCCTGGCGGCCGCCGCCGGCGCCACGGTCACCGCCGCCGCGAGCGGCCCCGACCCCGTGCAGTGCGGCCAGACCAAGACCGTGACCTTCAGCTACGCTCCCGGCGACGCCACGCCCGGCCTGCGCGGCTACGAGATCGTGGTCAAGGTGGCCGGGCCGGTGGCCGCCGTCTCCACGGCCCACTTCGCCAAGGCCGGCGGCCTGTCGTCGGTCGGCAGCACGGTCTTCTACGTGGTGGACGAGGGCGGCGGCGTCTTCTCGGTCAACGAATCCATCCTGGGCACCACGTCCGGCCTGCTGGCCGCCGGCAACCTGTTCACGCTGGTGCTGACGACCAGCGGCGACGGTGTCGTGGACGTGACGGTGGAGAGCTACCGCATGCGTGACCCGGCCAACCTGGACATCTTCGCCGACGTGAGCGGCGTCTCGTTCACGGTGGACTGCACCATGCCGCCGGGTGTGACCGGCCTGACGTCGGCCCCCGGCCACGAGCAGGTCACGCTCGCCTGGACGATGGCCGACGCCTCGGACGTGGACCACTACGAGGTGTGGCGCGCCGTCTGGCACACCGGCGACAACGTCACCTCGGCCTATCCCGAGTACGACGACGTCAACGCCAGCCAGCCGGTGTGGCCCGCCGACCACACCGCCGCCGACGACAGCCCCGAGTGGGAGCAGGTTGACGACGCGGTGCCCGCCGCGGCCACGGGCTACGTGGACAACCACGCGCCCCGCGGCATCTACTACTACGAGGTCTACGCCGTGGACGCCGCCGGCAACGTCGGCCCCGGCGCCGGACCGATGAACCGCTGCACCAACTACTGGCTGGGCGACATCGACCCGCCGACGTACGACGGCGATGTCGACATCCAGGACGTCGACGAGCTCGGCGCCGCCTTCGGCTACGTCCACGGCGGCGGCGGCTACAACAACGAAGCCGACGTCGGCCCCACCGACGACGCCAGCGGCTTCGGCATCCCGGCCACCGACAACGTGATCGACTTCGAGGACCTGATGATCTTCGCCATGAACTTCGGCAACGTGGCGCCGCGGCAGCCCGCCGGCGGCACGCCGAACGCGGTCCTGTCCTGGACCCGTCTGGAGGGGAACACCTGGGCGCTCGCGCTGGTCGAGCCTTGCGCCGACTTCAAGGGGTTGCGTCTCCGCGCCGGCCTGCCCGACGGGGTGGTCTGCGACGTCAGCGCGGGCGAGCTGCTCGACGCCCAGGTCTCCCCGGCCTTCGTGGCCAACATCGACCGCAACGGCCTGGACGCCAGCCTCGCCCTGCTGGGCCGCGGCGGCGCCATCGCCGGCGCGGGCGAGTTGCTGCGCGTGACCTTCAGCGCGGACGTGACGGTCGCCCCGGCGATCGAAGCGCGCCGCACCGACAACGGCATGCTGCGGGTGTCGCAGAGCGCCGGCGACGGGCCGCAGACGCCGGCCCGGTTCTCGGCCGGACAGAACTACCCCAACCCGTTCAACCCCAAGACGACCATCGCCTTCGCGCTGCCCGAGGCGCGGCAGGTGCGGCTGGGCGTCTACGCGGTGGACGGCAGTCTCGTGCGCACGCTCGTCGACGGCCAACTGGCCGCCGGCGCGCACACCGTCGTGTGGGACGGCCTGGACGACGCGCGGCAGCGCGCGGCGACCGGGACCTACTTCTACCGCCTCGTCGCGGGCGCGGACACCGAGGTCCGCAAGATGACGCTCGTGAAGTAGGATCCGCACCCCACATCGCCCACCCGGGCTCCGGCTTCGCGCCGGAGCCCGGGAACGACAGGAGCCGACATGAAATCCCTGGCCCCGGTGATCGCCGTCCTGCTGTTCGTCGCGACGGCCGCCCACGCCACCGCCCTGCGCTGGGAGCCCCGCTGGCAATCCGTCACCCCCGGCGCGGCCGGCAGCGTCGCGGTGATGCTCGACGACGCCGTGGACATCCGCACGATCGAGGTGCGGATCACCTACGACCCCGACGTGCTCACGGGCGTCACCTCCACTCCCGGCTCGATCTACAACGGCGTGGGCTGCTTCCTGTGGGAGGACTACGAGGAGACCACGCCGGGCCTCTTCCACGCCTACGTGGTGATCATCGGCGGCGCCTGTTACGCCAGCGGCCCCGGCGAGCTGCTGGTCTGGCACTTCCAGGCCGCCCCGCAGACGGGGGTGACCGAACTGGCCACGGTCGACGTCTACCTCTCCGACCCCCAGGCCGATCCGCTGCCCGATCTCTCGCTGGGCAAGGCGACCATCGTGGTGAGCGAACCCGCCACCGGCGCCCCGCCGCTGCGGCCCGGGCCGACGTTGCAACTGGCGCCCAACCCCTTCAACCCCCGCACGCAGCTGATCGTCAGCTCGCCCGTCGCCTGCGCAGCGCGCCTCGAGGTGCGCGATCTCGCGGGGCGCAGCCTGGGCACGCTCTGGAGTGGGACGCTCGGCAGCGCGCCGCTGGCGGTGGCCTGGGATGGGGTGGATGCCACGGGGAGGGCGCTGCCGTCCGGCGCCTACCTGTTCGCGCTCGAAGCGGCCGGCGGGCCGCCCGTGGTGGTCCGGGGCACGCTGCTGCGCTGACCGGCGCCTCAGCCCCGCCGGATGGCCTGCACCATCTGGTCGAGTTGCTGCAGGAACAGCGAGCGGTCCTTCGGCGAGAAGGGCGGCGGCCCGCCGCCCGCCAGCCCCTGGTCGCGCAACTGCGACAGCAGCTGCCGCGTGGCCAGCGCGTCGCCGACGTTCTGCGGCGTGAACGGCCGGCCCTTGTGGCCGAGCACCCGGGCCCCCTTGTCGAGGCAGCGCGCCGCGAGCGGGATGTCGCCGGTGACGACGATGTCGTCCCTGTCCGCCAACTCGACGATGCGGTCGTCGGCCTCGTCGCGGCCCTGCTCCACCACCACGAGCTTCACCTTGCCGCCGCTCGGGTAGCGCATGTAGCTGTTGGCCACCAGGGTGACCGGCAGGTCGTAGCGCCGGGCGACCTTGTAGACCTCGTCCTTGACGGGGCAGGCGTCGGCGTCGATGTAGATGTGGAGCATGAGAGCCTCGGGAATGAGGTTGCCGTCATGAGATGTCAGGGCCGACTTCGAAAGCCCTTAGGCCTGCGTCATCGTCCTATTGGCGTCCTTCCTATTACTCATCCAGCACAATGGGTACCTTCTGCTGTAGGCCCATAATCTTCTCCCGCAAGATTCGGAGGCCCTCGTCGAACACTAGATCCAGCGAGCCATCCGGCTCGACAAGGATATCTGGCTGAAGGCCGTGGCTATCATTGACAAGCTCGTGGTCCGAACTCCATAACGACCGGCTCGGAAAATTGACCTGGCTGCCGATCGGCAGGTTGAACCGAGCCATGCCGCCCGTCCCGCCTCTGGTGGGCCTACCGACCAGCGTGACGTTCGGCATGTTCTTCATCATCATCGCGAACTCCGTACCTGCGCCGCTGCATCCTTGTCCGATCAGGCAGACGACCGGCATCCCGAGAGATCGATCGGCCGACGGTCGCACCCACAGCGTATCCGCAACGCTTCGCCCCCCGGGACTCGGCCGCCTGTACCCGCATGCTCCAGGCTCGTTTGCGAAATGTCCGACGAACGCAAGGAGCTTCGCGTCCTCGATCTGCCGGGACCACGTCTCCCTCCCCGAATCCCGCAAGTCGATTAAGACTCCCTCCGCGTCGGCTAGATCCTCGACTAAAGCACCATCGTAGAGAATGGATTGCATCGTGATGAAGGCAATACCATCATGCGTCCACCCTCCTGCTTCGCGCAGCTCCCTGCAATCCATCAATCCAGCGCGGATACGGAACCTTCGCTCCGTCGTCAGACAATCCTCCTTGGGCAGCGGTACACCTTCACACATGAGCGCGGTCTGTCCAGCGTCAGCCCGGCTGCTTTCGCGAGTGACCCTCGGATCCTCGAGCTGCTTCAGCACTTCGTTCACCGCCCACAGGTCGTCCCGCCCCACGAGCGAATCCGGGGCCGTGTAACGACGCCCGATCTCGCCCCAATCGATGCGGCGGTCCGACTGGGGCACGTACTCGTCGCGGAGCTCGGCGATCAACAGGCGGGTAACGTCTTCTCCGCGCATCGTCAGCGTGTCGACGACGACCTCGTTCAGCTGGAGCCGTCTCCCCGGCCCCCTGGCGTCGAATCTCACGACCCCCACGCCGGCCCTCGCATCGACCCGCAGGATGATCTCGGCCCAGGCTTCCACGCTGCTGTCGAGATCCACCCACATGCCGCCATGCATCGGCCCGAATTCGTATCCTCCCGCCCCGGTCGTGTAATCGGCGAACGTCATCCGACATCGCGTCTGGAAATTCACGCCAGGCTCACCTGACACCTTGTAGCGCGCGCGGACCCTGTAGAACACCCCTCCCTCGACACCGAACCGTTGGGCGAGCGAGCAGGCGCAACCCCTGTCGGCCCCCACCTGAAGAACGACGCCGCCATCCGACAGGGTCACGAGCTGCATGCTGTCCTGCACGCAGGTCCCATAGGTACTGTGCCGCCATTCCCAGCGGTCGGGCAGGCTATCCGCCAACACCCTGAAGTCGCCATTCGCGAAAGGCGAGGGTGGAGCGGTCATGTCCATCGCGTGCGAATGCCACCCGTCACCGCGACGCTTCAACGGCCTCTCTTCGGGGGTATACCCCGGCAGCGAATCGATCGGAGATGCAATCGGCAAGGGTCCATCCCAGCGGGCGACATGCCGGGACGGCCCCCCCCCCGCCGAGACGAAGTCACCACCGAACCACAGGCTCGAATCCGCGGCCGCCAATCGCCCGACCGACCCCGAGACGCCACCGCCGAGGGGCCGCCATGCTCCGCCGTCCCAATAGGCGACGCCCCGGCAAGCGAGGGCATCGACGCCGATGAAATCGCCGGCGGCGACGAGATGCCCATCGTACACGGCCAGCTGAACTGCACTCGCATCATGGTCGTAACGGCGGGAAAAAGAACCCGGCCACGGTTTCCACGACAGGCCATCCCATTCCTGGATCATGCTCGACTCGGAGCATTCCTGCGTCAGGATGGTGAACGACGCCACCAAGCGGCCCTCGTGCCCGATCATCGTCGTGACCTTGCTGCTTGTTCCGGTCTTGATGATCCGCGATCGCCGACCATCCCATTCGACCACCGAAAAACGCGGCGGTTCGTCACTGATCCAGGTCTGCAAGGCCAGATACAGGCGCCCCTCGACGACGGCGCAGCAGTCGAGGTGGGTAACATCGCCCATCATATCCAGCTCGTGCCAACCGATACCATCCCACGCGAAGGCATGGACGAGCGTCCCCACGGCGCCTTCCATGGCGCCCAGAACCACGATGTGATCGCCGACAGTGACAAGCTGATCCAGCCATCGGAACTCTGCCTCCAGCGGAGGCGACACCACACGCCACACCCCGTCCCATTCGGCCAAACGCCATGTGAACAGGTTTCGCTCATGGGCATCACGGGGCGCGTGGTCGTAGTGTTTGCCGAAGGCGAACAGCCGGTCCTTATGTTCGGCGAACATCTTGAGCTCGGCGTCGAAGGTGAGCGAATCCTCGTCAGACGCATGAAACGGCCGCCAACGCCCGTCCTTCCAGAAGACCGTGCCATGCAGGTTTCCGCAACCGATAGCACCGCCGCTCCGCATGAAGAGCCGTCCCGCGAGCAGTTTCATCTCGTCGACTCCCTCTGCGATCCCCTGACCTGATACCAGTGGATCCCAGAGCAGACCATTCCACAGCCCAAGTCCATTGACGAGGAACCCGGCGCCTCCGATCATCTCCCCACCGGCCGCCAACCGCCCATCATGGACGGCCAGCGTGAGCACCTCTTCCTGAATCCTGATATTCGGGTCACGGAAGAAGCCGGTAGGCTCCGCTCGCCATTCCCGGCCATTCCAGGTGGCGATCGAACCGACCGGCAGTCCTCCCGCCGTGTCGAACTTGCCAGCCACGACCAGTTCGCCCCGCCACACCTCGAGGTCGTTGACGGCTGGCACTTTGGAGGATGTGTTGCGGATACCGCCGCCCAACGGAGACCATGCGTCACCATCCCAGACTGCGACGTACGCCGCGGAGTCTCCCGAGATGGTCCGGAAATCCCCCGCCGCGTAGAGGAGGCTTCCCGACGATCGTAGTCCGCTCACCACATCATCAGCCCCGCTGCCGAAGGAACGCCAATGCCGCCCGTCCCAGCGAGCGATATGGAAGGTCTCGACCTGCCCGGCCCGGCCGAAGATGCCGGCGACCACAAGTTCATCTTCATGGACTTCGAGTGCCTCGACCCTGGTTCGCCCCCCGCGGGACACCCCTGATCCGAGCGGGCTCCACGCTTCACCGTTCCATCGCGCCAGATGGCGGATCGGAGTCACTCCCCTGATGACGAAGCGGCCGCCGACGACCAACTCGCCCCGGTAGGAAGCGAGGGCATGGACCTCGCCATCCAGAAGATCGGAACATGGCTGCCATGCGTCGCCGTCCCAACAGGCCACACCGTGGGCAGAATCGTCGTTCTCTGTCGTGAGCTTCCCGCCGGCGTACAAACGGCCGTCATGAACCGCGAGGCATTCGACCCCCAGCAAGCCCTTCCCGAGTGGACGCCATCGCTCACCGTTCCAGCGCGCGATGAATCTGGCGGAGTCCCGTCCCGCGATGTTGAAGAATCCTGCGACAACCAGATCGCCTTCGAACTCAACCGCAGCAGCAACGTATCCGTCTTGCGAAAAACCGGTTGGACCGAATTGGGGGGACCAGCCGGCACGAGCTGTGTTTGCTACAGTCATGGCGGCGATTATCAAGAGGTAGATGAATCGATGAGTCATGGCGTCCTGGGGCACAGATCGTGTGAGCATCGATCTGATGGAAAGATGACTTCAGCTTCACACATTGAGATGAACCTAGTATAGGGAGTTGTTCAACCGACGGTCAACTTCATGACTGTCTCACTCTTTCTAGGCATCGCCGCGGGCGCCGTCGTCTTTCATTTGAACAGTCGCATTGTTCCGCTCCTTCGGGTGACCTGTACGACCGCTGAGAAGAGTGGGGGTCACGAGCTACCGAGCCGGAAGGGCGGACATCAGTTGATCGACGCTACAGGTTTATTTGATTGAATTAATGCAGTCTACCTAACCCAAACCCAGACTTCCACCTGAGAGACATAAGGAACCTACACAGGAACCTAGAACTGATTCAGAAAGAAGAAGGGGTCACGGAAAACCCGTAACCCCTTGCATTTGTTGGTACGCCGCCAGGGACTTGAACCCCGAACCTACTGATTAAGAGTCAGTTGCTCTACCAGTTGAGCTAGCGGCGCACCCGAGGTGCCGTTTCGTTCCGCGCGATGGCGCGACCGGATCGGGGATGCTATCCTCCCCCACCGGACCCGCAAACTAGCACCCCGCGGCGGGAGTGTCAAGCTTCCCCGCCCCCCGAAAGCGAGCCCCCGATGCTGGACCTGGCCGCCCGCAAAGCCCGCGCGAAGAAGGTGCTCGCGATCCTGAAGCAGGAGTTCCCCGAGGCCGCCTGCTCCCTCGACCACCGCGAGCCCTTCCAACTGCTGATCGCCACCATCCTGAGCGCCCAGTGCACCGACGCCCGGGTCAACCAGGTCACGCCGGGGCTGTTTGCGGCCTATCCCACGCCCCGCGACTTCGCCGAGGCCTCCCAGGAGGAGATCGAGGCAGCCATCCACTCCACCGGTTTCTATCGCCAGAAGGCCAAGTCGATCCGCAGCTGCTGCCGGGACCTCGTGGAGAAGCACGGCGGGAAGCTGCCAGAGACGATGGAAGAGCTGTCGGCCTTGGCCGGGGTGGGCCGCAAGACGGCCAACGTCGTGCTCGGGGTGGCCTTCGGCAAACCCGAGGGCGTGGTCGTGGACACCCACGTCGGGCGCATCGCCGGCAAGCTGGGGCTCACCGCGCACGGGCCCAAGGAAGCCGTCAGGATCGAGCGCGACCTGAACGACTGCGTGCCGCGCGCCGACTGGGTCGCGGTCGCGCACCTGCTGATCGAGCACGGGCGCCTGACCTGCCGGGCCCGCGCGCCGCGCTGCGACGCCTGTCCCCTGTTCCCCCACTGCGAGACGCGGGCCTGAACGGTTCGGGAATTTGCACGATGGTGCCGCCCGCCCCGGGACGTCCCGGGATTCCCGCGTCCGCGACCGGGCGCCGCACCGTCTCCTACCGCACCAGTTGCAACTTGCGGGCGTCGCTGCGCCCGTCGGCCGTGATGCGCACCACGTAGGCGCCCGAGGGCTGCGGGCGGCCGGCCTCGTCGCGGCCGTCCCAATCGGCGGCGTGCTCGCCCGCGGGCATCGGCCCGCGCCGCAGCGTGCGCACGAGCCGTCCGTCCAGGGCGAAGACCTCGACCGCCGCCGGCCCCGGGCTCGGCAGCGCGAAGCGGACCGTCGTGCAGGGGTTGAAGGGGTTCGGGGACGCGCCCAGCAGGCGCAGCGCTGCGGGCGGCGTCCCCGCGGGCGGCGGCGGACCGTCCGGCGGTTCGATCGGCACGGCCGCGTCGCAGGGCAGCGGCAGCGTCGTGACGCCGGCGGCGTCGAGCACGACCAGGCACGCCGCGCCGGCCGCAACGTCCGCGGCGCCGGACAGCCGCACGCTGCCCCGCGCGCGCATCGCGTCGGGGTCCGCGGCGTCCACCAGGGTCAGGTCGCCGCCGGCGACCAGCACCCGGGTTCCCCTCACTGCCAGGGCGACGGGCAGCGACGGCAGGTCCAGCACGTCGCGGAACCAGACGAAGCCGGCGGACACGTCGACCAGGTCCAGCGTGCCCTGCGCCTCCAGGCCGTAGAGCAGGTCGCCGCGCACGCGCAGGTCGGCATAGGCGCGCGACATGGGCGTGAACGCCGCCGAGAACGGGTCGTCGGGCTGGGTGACGTCGAGCTGCTGCAGGTAGGGCAGCACCCCGTCCAGGCCGGCCAGCCACAGGCGGTCGCCTTCCAGGGCCATGGCCTCGGCGGCGTAGGACATCGACCACACCAGGGCCAGCCGCGGCGCGGCCGGGTCGGCGACGTCGATCACCAGCAGGTGGTGGCCGATGCCGGCCCCGGTGCCGCGCACGCTGCAGTAGAGCCACGGCGGCGCCAGGGCCAGGCGCGTCGGCGCGCCGTAGACGGTCACCGAACCGAGCGGCGACGGCGGGCCGTCGCCCGACAGGTCCGCCAGGACCACGGCGCCGCGGTTGGTGCGCGCGTGGTACCAGACGAAGCCCGCCACCCCGTCCGCGATCGCGACGTCGGCGGGGGCGCCCGCGACCGCGAACCCGCCGCGATCGCGCGGCAGCGCGGGATCGGACAGGTCCAGGGCGTGCAGCAGGCCGCCGGGGTTGCCGTCCGCAGTCGCATCGAGGACGAAGGCGGCGGTCGCGCCGCGGGCGGCGATGGCGACGGGCGTCGCGGCGGGGTCGGGGGTCGGACAGAACCCGCACGCCGACGCCGCGCCGTCGCCGGCCGCCACGGCGTCCAGCCCCACCTCGCCGCGCGCCAGCCAGGCCCGGCCGCCGGCCGCGGCGGCCGCCTGGGCGCCCGTCGACAGGCTGCCGGTCGTCAGGGGCGCCGCGGGATCGCCCAGGTCCACGCGCCGGGTCTCCCCGCCCGCCTCCGGCGCGTCGGGACGCGCCAGCCAGACGCCGCCCGCGCCGTCGCCGGCGACGGCGGACCAGCCGGCGGGATCGTCGAGACGGCCGCACGCGACCGGAGCGCCGGCCTCGGCGAGGTCCAGGACCGCCGCGCCGCCGGGCCCGGCCACCACGGCCAGGGTCCCGGCCACGTCGACCGCGACCGGCGCGAGGTCGTCGCTCCAGGTGCCGGTCGACAGCGGCGCGTCGGGGTCCTGCAGGTCCATCAGCGTCGCCGCCGGGACGCCGCCGACCGCCAGCAGGCGGCCGGCGTCCACCGCCACGGCGCGCACGCCCGACGGCAGGGGGCGGCGCGCGACGACCGCCATGCTCGCGGGGTTGGTGGCGTCGATGACCACCAGCTCGCCCGCACCGCCCGCGGCGCGCACCACGTAGGCGCGATGGTCGGCCACGGCCAGATCGCGCGCGCCCGCGTCGACGGCGCGGCTGCCGGCCAGCACCGGGGCGGTCGGCACCGTCACGTCGATCACGTCCAGGCGCGGCGCGCCCGCCGTGGACAGCAGGTACACGCGCGGCCAGTCCGCGACGACGCGCCAGCCGCCGCCGGCGCGCTCGAGGGTGGCGAGGTAGGATGGGAAGTCGGGGTCGTCCAGGTCCAGGACCTTCAGGCCGACCGCCGTCACCGCGACATAGGCGTGCTGCGCGTCGGTGGCGACGTCCTCGATCGCGCCGCCGACCAGGGCGCGCCCGGCCCAGTGCAACCGGGCGTCGTAGTCGAGGCACTCGGCGGACGCGGGCCGCGCCAGGCCGAGCAGGCCCAGCAGCAGCGCGAGCGGGATCGTCATGCGCATGGTCGCCTCCGCGGGTTCGGGCCCGGCGGGCCCCCGTTCATGATAGGGCATGGCGGTCCCGGCGGCACGGCGCAGTTGCGGCGCGGAGGTCCCGCGCAACGGAAAGGGCGCCCTCGCGGGCGCCCCGTCCTGTGTCTGCGGTCGCGGTCCGGTCCGCCGGTCCTAGAACGGCAGGTCCTCGTCCTCGACGCCCGGCACCGGGCCGCTGTCGAAGGGATCGCCCTGGCCGCCGCGGGGAGCGCCGCCGCCACCCTGCACCGGACGCGGCGGGCGCGGCGCGGCGTCGGGGTCGCGGGCCGGGCCGTCGCCGGGACGGCCGAGCATCTGCATCGTCTGCGCCACGATCTCGGTCGTGTAGCGCTTGTTGCCGTCCTTGTCCTCCCACTCGCGGGTCTGCAGCCGGCCCTCGACGTAGACCTGCTTGCCCTTCTGCAGGTACTGCGAGCAGATCTCGGCGAGGCGGCCCCAGGCGACGATGCGGTGCCACTCGGTGCGCTCCTGCTTCTCGCCGTTGCGGTCGCTCCACTGGTCGGTCGTCGCGATGCTGAAGGTCGCGACCGGGGTGTTGTTCTGCGTGTAGCGGATCTCCGGATCCCGGCCGAGGTTCCCGACGATGATCGCCTTGTTCACACTGGCCATGCGTTCCCTCCTGTCGGCGCGGCCCCAGGGCCGCAGTCATCAACCCGATTGCAGACCGGGGCGACCGATCGCCCGCCAACGCGAACGGCCCCGTCCGGGGCCGCCTGCTGCGGGTCTGCGGACCGCGCGTCGCGCTGGGGAAAGGGGGTGGGGTGGATGATGGGATTCGAACCCACGACCACCTGGACCACAACCAGGGGCTCCGCCAATTGAGCTACATCCACCACCCGAGATCCGCAGAGCTGGCGCGCCTGGCAGGATTCGAACCTGCGACCGCCGGATTAGAAGTCCGGTGCTCTGTCCAACTGAGCTACAGGCGCCAGTGTCGTGCGCCCGCGCTCTCGACGAGGCACGGACGGACATAATGGTCCAAGCGTCCTGGAGTGTCAAGACTCGGCACCGGAGTCGATGGTCGGGGCGGCCGGATTCGAACCGGCGACCCTCTGCTCCCAAAGCAGATGCGCTACCGGGCTGCGCCACGCCCCGACCTTCCCACCCCGCGATCGCGTCCGGATCCGCCTTCCCGGCCGGCGCTTCCGACCGGACGCTCAGCAAGCCTCGCTCCCCGCCCCCCGCGGGACGCTCCCGATCCCAACCGCCCCCCCAGGCAGGGGCTTGCGCCGCGAAGCGGCGGCCCGGCGCCTCGCGGGGCCGTCAATCCGCGTTCACGCCGGCGGCCCGTAGACCCTCCGCGCGGCGTCGAGCAGCTTGCGCAGCGCGCGGCCGCGGTGGCTGATCGCGTTCTTTTCCCGCGGCTCCATCTCGGCGAGGGAGCGGTCCAGCCCGTCGGGGCGGAACACCGGGTCGTAGCCGAAACCGGCCCGGCCCGACGGCGAGGTCGCGATCGCACCGTGCAGGCGCCCGTGCGACGACAGTTCCAGCCAGACCGGCGCGCACGCGGCGCGGCCGGGGGCGTCCGCCGGCAGGCCGTCGGGGCTGACCCGGGTCGGCGCGGCCGGGTCGTCGGGACCGGTCGCCGTCCAGATGCGCAAGTCGGGCAGGCGCATCGCGCCGGCGGGAACGGCGCCGGCGCCGGCGCAGAGTTCCTCGAGCTTGGCGGCCAGCCGCTCCTGGTCCGCGCCGGGGATCACGCCCGGGGCGCCCATCACGGCGCGGTAGGCCGCCCACACCGCGCCGCGGTCGGACAGGCCGTTCCAGTAGGCGTCGGCGTCGCGGGGGTCCCGCAGGTGGACGGCCCGGCGGAACGGGTCGTGCATCCAGCGCACGTCCGCGGCGGCCTGCGCGCCCGCGGGGTCCGCGGCCCCCGGCCGGGGATCCACCCACACGGCCGCCGTCTGGAACACCGCGTGCCGGAACCCGTCGGGCACCGCGCGCATCAGCTCGGACAGCAGCCGGCAGTTGTCGGCGTAGGTCGCGCCTGGCCCGGCGAAACGCGCGGCGAACACGTCGGGCAGGTCGTTCAGCGCGCGCACGCAGAGGCTCGTGTCGTCGGCCACGGCGATCTCGCCGGTGAAGGCGGCGGCGACGACGGCCTTGCGCGTGGCGTTGCCCAGGATCGTCGTGCCGTCTTCGACGACCTCCGGCAGGCCCGGGTAGTCGGCGGCCGAGCGGACGTCCCAGGGGCCGTCCCCGCACAGCTCGCGCATCTCGCGCACCTTGTCGGGGTTGCGGCTCGCGAGCACCAGGATGCGCCGTGCGTCGCTCATCGGCTCAGGCCTCCAGGACCTTGCGCTGCAGTTCGATCAGCCGCGCGATGCCGCCGGCGGCCAGGTCCAGCATGCGGTCGAGGTCCGCGCGGGCGAAGGGGCGCCCTTCGGCCGTGCCCTGCACCTCGATCAGCCCGCCGCCCTCGGCCATGACGATGTTCATGTCGGTCGAGGCGCGGGAATCCTCCGCGTAGTCCAGGTCGACCAGGACCTCGCCGTCGAGCAGGCCCAGGCTGACGGCGCCGACCAGGCCGCTCATCGGGTGGCGGCGCAGGTTCAGGCGCTTCATCGCGTCGTAGAGGGCCACCGAGGCGCCGTTGATCGACGCGCAGCGCGTGCCGCCGTCGGCCTGGATGACGTCGCAGTCGATCGTGACGGTGATCTCGCCCATGGCCTTCAGGTCGGTGACCGAGCGCAGGCTGCGGCCGATCAGGCGCTGGATCTCCATGGTGCGGCCGCCCTGCCCCGAGGCGTTGGTGGCCTCGCGGCGGGTGCGCTCCGAGGTGGCGCGCGGCAGCATGCCGTACTCGGCGGTGACCCAGCCCTGGCCCGACCCCCGCAGCCAGCCCGGCACGCCGTGGCTGAGCGACGCGGTGCAGATCACCCGCGTGTTGCCCATCTCGATCAGCACCGACCCTTCGGCGTGCGGCAGGTAATCGCGGGTCATCTGGACGCGGCGCAGATGGATCGGCTTGCGGTC
>Ga0172375_10000159_pt1 | contig 102610 bp, 73 predicted proteins | sample LakKiv1m_FD_114537 | JGI IMG/M metagenome (GOLD analysis project Ga0172375, IMG submission 114537) | Freshwater microbial communities from Kabuno Bay, South-Kivu, Congo - kab_092012_11.1m | ecosystem: Environmental > Aquatic > Freshwater > Lake | place: Democratic Republic of the Congo...
AAGCTATCTATAAAATATGAGAAAATGCAGGAAAAATTAGAAAAATCAGGCAGAAAGTTTAGACTATTATATAATATTTTCAGAAGTTAGCGAAAAATAGATGTTAATCAAAATCCTCTATAGATTATGTGATAATTTTATGCCCAGTTTAATTGTCATTATTATGTTCATGTTTTAATCATAAACCCATAAATACTATGATTATTATTGTTAGTATCATAATATTGTTTAGTATCCATAATATAGTTTTGGATACAAATCCAACTTATCCATTGCCTGCGCTATCCAGGATCAACTAACCTTTGTTTTCTAAAATAAAGGCAACACAAAATGATAGAGAGAAATTAACAGGAGAATCATGACACCAGAAAAGAAAGACATTATATCAGAAAAGACTGAACTGATGGCAACGAGACATGAACGGAAAGAGGAAAGAAATGAAAGATTCTTGCCTATATTTTTCTGGACGGATTGATACCGTTCATTCAATCAACTATCTCCCTCCTCAACAGTATATAAGCCAGCCCCAGCCCGGCGATGCCATATAACAGGAGAGGCGCAAGATATCCCGTAACTACATCAAACCCCTCCCGGTATATCAAAACCGAATCCAGGGCTTTTATGCCCATAGTGATGGGAAGTGCGTTTCCGATTTGTACCATAAATTGGGGCATGATCTCAAATGGGAAGAAAACACCACACAGGAATAGCATGGGTATGCTAAGAACAAGCGATGAGAGCATTGCGGTGTTCTCAGATTCCGCAAATGTTGCAATAGCCATGCCTATGCCTATGAAAGCCGCAGAATAAACAAGGATCACAAGGAAAAGCAGTCCCATCTGACTGACCGGGATCAGGATACCGTACAAGAGGTATGCAACGATTATCATGATAATTCCCTGTAACATGGCTATCAGGATAAGAGCTGATGTCTTTGCAAATATGAACTCACCCAGGGATAGCGGCGTCAGGAGTGTCCTTATAAGGGTCTTTTTAGTTCTCTCCTGTACTATCGTTATTGATGCCAGCATGAATGAAATAAACATCAAAACGATAGATACGATCGCAGGCATTAGGAAATCCAGATAAGCCCTGTCTTTAAATACTGGCTCTCGTTCCAGTTTTATGGGGGCAGCAACATTTGTTGGCGAATTTTTTATGACATCGCCAAGGATGTTTTTTGTCCTGTCGATCTCTGATACCAGGTTTGAAGAACTATCATTCATTTCAAGAGCAAGGTCCTGCATCTGGGTGGAGACATTGGCGGACTGATTCTTAACGTCGTCAAGGATCACGATAGCCGTTTTTATGTTTGAAATATTTCCCTGGATATTTGAGATCTCGAGTATGTAATTGCCGATCAATCCTTGCATATTTTGCAGCCTTATGTCTGTGCGTACCAGTTTATCATGCAATTCAGAGCCTTGCGTGGCCACACTTGAAAGAGCATTATAAAGCGACCTGATCCGATCAGTTTTTTCGAGCAGCAGCGCTCTTGTATCCTGAACCTGCCTGATGGTGTTCGCAAGATTTGTACATTGGGGCGTTGAAGTGATGGCACAGGTCGAATTGTATGTCGCCTGCAGCTCCACCTGGATCGCCAATAATGCAGCATCTGTTGAGTCAATGCTATCTATAACGATCTTCAGGTCATCTCTCAGGGTTGCAGAGTCATTGTAGATCAAACTTACATTATTATCAAGGTCAGAAATTTCTTTTCGCGTGACGTTTAAATCAATAGAGGTCTGTCCAAGGTCAGTTTTCATCTGATCAAGCGTATTTTTCATCATGTTGACAGATTGGTTCAATCCTTTTGTATCGACCCCATCAAGCTGGGAAAGCACATCCTGCGTATCATTGTTAAGTTTTTCGATATTCCCGTTTATGGAAAAAACGCTTTCCTTCAACGGGGAAAGCTCGGATTCCATTTCTCCCAGGTTTTCCCAGAGCTTGCTGATAAAACCAAGAGTAAGCTCATAAGACATTTTTTCAGTAGTTGTAAGAAAAACTGTGGATATGACCGGCGCGATCTGTATTCTTGAATTATCAATATACAATTTCATAGACTGAGTCTGGTTCTCTGGAATGAATATTCCGGCGCTGTATTTTCCCATCCTTACCCCGTTTTCGATAACTGCAGGGTCTGTTGTATTCTCTTTGAAGATAATGAACATCCTGCTGTTGTTGAGTTCCTGGATTATTTCATCACCCAGGGTTGACCCGCCTCCGACGCCCAGTTTTACGTCTTTCAGGCCTTCGCCGGATGCACCCTGGAACACTGAACCGATCAGGATCATTATAAGGACAGGAGCAAGGAATATTAAAAGTAAAGTCTTTTTGTGCCTGACATACACTTTCAGGTCTTTTTTTATGACAGAAAAACTGCTCAATGCCACTCTTCTCCTGAAGCTTGAATAAATACATCCTCAAGGCTTGGGGTGCTTGATCCCATATTGATGATCTTTTCTCCATGCGATTTGAATATTTCAAAGATCAACTGGAGAGGAAGCTCATCAGTATGCGTAATTTTTAGCCCTTTCACATTTTCGATGCATGATGATACCTTTTCGAGAGACAACACCTCATTTCTTATCGCTTCATACATACCGGGAAAGCTTTTTATCAGTACAACTTTTTCACCGACTTTCCGTTTCAGTTCATCCTGTGTTCCTTCGATGACTATTTTCCCCCTGTTCATGATCAGTATCCGGTCACACAACAGGTCAGCCTCTTCCATGTAATGTGTGGTGATGAGAATTGTAGTTCCTTCGTTATTGACCGCCCTTATTGTTTCCCACAGCGCTTTTCTTGAAACAGGATCAAGCCCCACGCTAGGTTCATCAAGGATCAGGACTTCAGGTTTGTGTATGAGAGCGCAGGCGATATTTAGCCTGGTTTTCATTCCCCCGGATAAATTGCTTGCCCTGCTGTTGCTTTTTTCTTCAAGTTTTAACATTGACAGTATTTTGTGGCTTCGCTTCTTGATCTCTATGGGAGAGATGCCGTATAAAGAACCGAAAAACATGAGGTTTTCATTGATCGTCAGCTCATCGTAGAAGCTGTTTTCCTGGGGAACGACCCCGATGATAGAAAGGACTCCCTTCTTATCGGAGACAACATCAAGACCTGAAATATACGCATGTCCTGATGACGGTCTTGACTGGCAGGACAGGACTTTTATCAATGTTGACTTTCCTGCGCCGTTCGGGCCAAGAAGACCGAAAATGATACCCTTTTCGATATTCAGGGACACATTATCAAGTACTTTGAAGTTTCCGTAGGATTTTTTTATTTCGCGGATTTCGATTATCGGTTCCATGATAATGTAGGATTTTTGTTGATTTTTATTATACTATTCGATTTATTATACTAGTATTTAGAACTTTTCAAAGAAGAAAGTATCTGGACTTTATGAATTTGGATGTTCTAATGAGCGAGGTTGTTTCAATTTCTGTTGGTCGCGATTTATCAAGCATTTTATTGGGGTCAATGCAATAAAATCCGTCAAAAATCGTACCAATATATAATTTAACGGCCAACCCGATATATTAATAATACTCTTGCTCATTACAGAGCCTGATACCAATGATTCGAACCCATTATTCCACACAGATCACACCAGAAATGAATGGCAACAGCGTCACAATATGCGGTTGGGCGCATGAGATACGAGACCTTGGAGGCATCACTTTTCTTGTGGTCAGGGACAGGGAAGGACTTGTCCAGGTCACGCTTTTTAAGAAAACCATAGATAAGAACGTGCTTGAAGTCGTAAAGGGGTTAAGCCGCGAATCGGTAGTTGCAGTGACGGGAAATGTAAAGAAGGAAGCAAAAGCCCCGAATGGCTATGAACTTGTGCCAACGGCAATTAAGGTTCTTGGGAAAGCCGAAACCCCGCTGCCAATGGATACTACAGGAAAAGTGGATGCTGACCTTGATACAAGGCTTGATGTGCGTTTCATGGACATGCGCCGTTCCCAGACGCAATCTATCTTCAGGATACGACACCTTATCCTTAAAAGCGTCCGTGAGTATCTGGAAAGGGAAGGTTTCGTAGAGATAACGACCCCGAAAGTTGTAGCCACGGCCACAGAAGGAGGAACCGCTCTTTTCCCGATAACCTATTTTGAGCGCGAGGCTTTCCTTAACCAGAGCCCCCAGTTATTCAAGCAGTTAATGATGTCAGGAGGGCTTGACAGGGTATTTGAGATAGGGCCAATATTCCGTGCCGAGGAACATGACACGCGAAAACATCTGAATGAGGCTACATCTATCGATATTGAAGCAAGCTTTGTTGACAATGAAGATGTTATGGTGATACTTGAGAACCTTGTGAATTATGTTTACACTTATGTTGCCGAGAATGGTAAGACATATTTGAAGAACCTTGGTGTTGAGATCAAAATACCGGGTACGCCTTTCAGGCGAATAACTTATGACGAAGCAATAAAGATCGCAAAAGAGAACGGTGAGCAGATCGAATGGGGTGATGACCTCTCCACTGAATCCGAACATTCGATCGGAAGAACGATCGGTGAACATTATTTCATCACCGACTGGCCTTCAAGGATAAAACCATTTTATGCTTTGCCTTATGAGGACAAACCTGAGATCTGCCGGGGATTTGATATGATGCATCCGCGAATGGAACTTTCTTCAGGAGCGCAGCGCGTTCATAATTATGACCTGTTAAAAGAGAGAATCATTGCCCAGGGATTGAATCCGGATGGTTTTGATTTCTATCTCAAGGCATTCAAATTCGGCATGCCACCCCACTCTGGCTGGGGACTGGGAGCAGAACGCCTGCTAATGACGATGCTGGGAATTGAAAATATACGCGAGGTCGTCCTTTTCCCGCGTGACAGAAGGCGATTATCTCCATAAATTATTTAACTCAAAAGGCATGTCTATAAAGCAATAAGTTAAGAACCAAAAACTATTTGACCATTTTGACCGTAAAGATAACGAGGGATATAGATGAGCACTGAAAGGGATATCATAATAGAGCGATTAGAGCAAAAATTGGCAGCAAGGGATAAAGAGATAGCGCAGATACAGGAAACCCTGCGTGAATCTATTCTCATTGAAATGGAAAAACGTTTCATTGATAAGATAAAACTCCGGGAATCCACACTTGAAGAACTGAGAACGAAATTCGGCGAAAAGATAAATGAGATAATCCAGATGAATAAAACACTCAGGGATTCGGTGCTCGGGCAAAAAAAGACCGAAACCGATGTGATCCGGCAGTGTGAGACCCGCATGGAACGGATGGAGCACAGGCTCATTGAACTCAATAGCGCTTATGATGGTGTCATGAAAGAGCTTCTTGACCAGAAATCAATTATACAGGAACTAAGACCTCCCAAGCCAAAGGAAGAGCGAAGACCGAAAATAGAAGGAAAACAGGAAGCAAAACTGGAAATAAAACCTAAAGAGGAAGCAAAGCCTGCCGAAAGACAAAGACCGAAGACCGAATACATCATTGCTGATAACTATATTCCAAGAGAAAAAAGAAAGCCGCCGCAGCAAATAATTGAAGCGCAAGAAAAGCCACCGGAAGCGGAAGCCAAGGAAGAACAACCCAAAGAACAGACCAGGAAACCTGCATCAAAAAAAAGTGAAAAGATAATGGAAGGGGTGGAAATAAGCGAGACCTTGAAAAGAGGTAAATAGTGCATATCAAAGAGATAGAACTTCAAAACTTCAAATCCTTTGGCAAAAAAGTAAAGATACCCTTCTATGATGATTTTACGACCATTTCCGGACCGAACGGAAGTGGCAAATCCAATATAATCGATAGTATCCTTTTCGGTCTCGGTCTCTCAAGCTCAAGGGTTTTGAGAGCTGAAAAACTCACTGATCTTATTTATAATGGTGATACTAAAGTAAAAAGAGATTTCGCGCAGGTCACTATCCGCTTTGACAATACAGACAGGGAAATGCCCCTGGACACCGATGAGATCGTGATAACGCGAAAAGTCAGGCAGACAGAATCCGGATATTACAGTTATTACTATTTTAATGAAAAAGCAGTAAGCTTAAATGATATTCATAATTACCTTTCAAAAGCAAAGATAACGCCTGAGGGCTACAATGTGGTCATGCAGGGAGATGTGACTGCCATTATTGAAATGACTGCGACCGAGAGGCGAAAAATAATAGATGAAATAGCGGGCGTGGCTGAATTCGATGAGAAAAAAGACCAGGCTCTAAATGAGCTTGAGATCGTGCGTGAAAGAATAGAAAGGGTAGATATCATCCTGGCTGAAGTGGACGACCAGATAAATAAGTTAAAACAGGAACGAGACCAGGCTTTAAAATACCAGTCGCTTCGTGAGGAAAAAAGGAAATATGAAGGATATATTCTTTTTGCAAGGCAAAAAGATGCAAAAAATGAACTCCAAAGGCTTCTTGGGGAATTAAATGATAAAGAAACGAAAAAACTTGACCTTGTAAAGCAGGTCGAAACACGTAAAAAGGAACTTATTGAAACAGAAGAACAGCTTAGCGTTTTGACTTCATTGATAATCCAAAAAGGCGAGAGCGAGCAGATAGCTCTCAGGAAAGAGATCGAATCCATAAGGGGTGAGATATCCCGCTGCGTAAATATTATTGAACTTACCGAGAATGATGTCAATGATATCGAATCGCAGAAAAGGAAGGCTTTCCTTGATGTTAATGATATCCAGGGTAAAATAAAAGAATTTGAGTTGAAGCTGAAAGAGGAAACCCAGCGCAATGAAACCATAAAAGCAGAACTCAATGATAAAAATGCCCGGCTTTTAATTTTGAGGAGCAAAATATCTGAAGTGGACGCCAGGTTCGTGGAAACGCGTGACAAGCTTTCTGCAAAAAAGCTTGAACTTGAAACACATAAGAACGCGAAAAACGAACTTATGCGTGAGGAAGACCGCCTGCTTGATGCTGCGCGTCGAAAATCATCCGAGAGCAGGGACCGGGAACTTGAAATCGAGGATGCGGTCTCAAAAATGAAATCTGCCGGTTTTGATGCAACAAGTGCCAAAAACGGTATCGAGGAAATAAATACCAAAAAGCGTGAACTTTCACGGGATCTTATTGATCTTGAAAAAAACAGGGTGCAGATAAAAAGTGTCATTTCAGATATCGAGAATACCCTGCGCACATTCCAGCAGGAGTATGCAAAGTCAGAGGCACGAATAAAAGCTGCGGCTGAACTCAGCTACAGCGGACCTGTCGAGGCAGTTATTTCGGCAAAGAAGAACAAGGAATTGCCTGGAATATATGGCACTATTGCAGAACTTGGGAAAGTCGATAAGAAATACTCGACCGCTCTTGAGATCGCAGCCGGCGCACGTATGCAATCAATAGTTGTCGATACTGATGAAGATGCTGCAAGAGCCATAAGTTACCTGAAAGACCGCCGTCTTGGAAGGGTCACATTCCTTCCATTAAATAAAATGGAACCGATGCAAAAAATGTCAAAAGCGGAAAAAGAAGGTATCATCGATTATGCCATTAATCTTGTGAACTTTGACCGTAAATTTGACCCGGCATTCTGGTATGTATTCAGGGATACACTTGTTTCCGAAAGCCTTACAAGTGCAAGGAAGCTTATGGGTAACAGGAGACTGGTCACGCTTGACGGTGAACTCCTTGAAAAAGGCGGGGCGATGACAGGCGGTTCTATCAAATCAAGGCTTTCTTTTGCAAGCGGAGAGGGCGAAAATATCAAGAAGATCGCCGAGCAGATGGCAGAGTATGAGGGAAGAAGAAAATCTGCTGTCAATAAACTGGAAAACCTGGAAGAACATCTTTTGGGGATCAAAACAGAATCAGCCGGTCTTGATAATAGTATAGCGCGCCTGCGGATGGAACTGACCGAGATAGAAGGACGCGGCTCGCGTTTGAGCGAAGTGATCGAAACCCGTAACAGGGAATTGAAAGATATCGAGGAAGCGCGCATCAAGATAAAGAAGGATATGGATAATGTGGAAGGACAAAAACGGGAGAAAGACGCTGCGATCAATAAAATAATGGAAGAGATCGCAAAGATCGAAGAACTGCTGAAAGGCTCCGAAGTTCCCGAACTCAATAATAAGGCCACACAGATCGAAGAAGAAATTTCGCGGCTTGGGGGCAGGATCAGGGATATTGAAGCAGGGATCAATGCCATCACACTTGAGCGAAAATACGCGCAGGTGAAAATCGATGAAACAAAGCAGCGGCTCTCTGAGCTTGACAAAAAGAAGGATGAACACCGTACAAAGACCGGCAGCTTAAAGGAACAGATAAAAACACTGGAATCACAGCTAAATCTTAAGACCGCAAGGGAAAAAGAACTGGGCGGGGAACTTGTTTCACTCCAGGATAAAAGAACCCAGGTGCAGAAAGAACTTTCAACACGAAAAGACAGGCTCTTTGATATCCAGAGGCTGCAGATCGACGTTGACCGCAATTTACAGGCATTATATTCTACAAAAGACGCATTGACAGAACAGATAATCAAACTTGATAATGAGATAGCAGGGCTTGGGATCACACAGAATGAAGAAATGCCATCATCCGAGGCGATCACACAGAGGATACAGGCTCTCACAAGGGCGATGGAAAAACTTGAACCCGTGAATATGAGGGCGATCGATGAATATAACGAGGTCGAGAACCGGCAAAAAGACCTGAAATCAAGGCGAGATATATTATTTAATGAACGTGAGGAACTGCTTCTTCGCATCAAGAAATATGAAGAACTTAAGAAGGAATCATTCATGGAGACTTTCAATGGCGTAAATGAACATTTCAAGCAGGTATTCGGGGAATTATCAGAAGGCACAGGCTCGCTTTTCCTTGAAAAACCTGATGAGCCATTTACGGGCGGGATGACGATAAAAGCACAGCCGTCGGAGAAGACACTGCAGCGCCTTGAAGCCATGTCGGGCGGGGAAAAGAGCCTGACGGCATTATCGCTTCTTTTTGCGATCCAGCAATACAGGCCCGCGCCATTCTATGCATTTGACGAGATCGATATGTTCCTTGACGGCGTGAATGCGGACAGGGTGGCAAAACGCATCCAGAAATCAGCGGGAAAAGCACAATTCATAGTTGTTTCGCTGAGAAAACCCATGATAGAGGCAGCAAAACGCACGATAGGAGTGTCGATGCAGGAAAACAATATTTCAAGCATTACAGGTATCAGGTTGTATTAGGATTTTCATTAATTAGTTCACCCTGCTACCAGCCATTTTCACATGGCTCTTGTATTTTCCATGCCTCTTCGATCCGTATCTTATACCCAAAATAATCTTTCGAAATCCTCTCTCAATGATTCCCCGAATCCGGATGCCATTGAAACCACCCGAAACCTTAATAAATAATAATAATCATCCATCTCTGACACCGTGGGATAGGTGCCTAAGGAGGATTAAAAATGGAAGTGAGCGCAGCAATGGTACTTATCGCTGGTATCATAATATATATTCTAGTATATTTTTATCGGGTAAAAAAGATCGACAGGGATGTAATGAAATGCGACCCAATGCGTGCAACCCCGGCAAAGGTCTATATGGATGGAGTTGAGTACTTCCCTACGAACAAGTTCGTGCTTTACGGTTTCCAGTTCAAGAGCATCGCGGGTCTTGCGCCTGTAGTGGGAGCGATTACGGCAGGTATGCTGTGGGGATGGCTGCCCGCCCTTATCTGGATACTGGTCGGAAATATTTTTATCGGCTGGGTGCAGGATTATTTTTCGTGCATGGTATCGGTCAGGAACGAAGGTAAAAGCTTTGGTCCCCTTTCATACGAGTTAATAGGTCCGCGCACAAGGAACATCCTGTTGATATTTCTTGTTTTCTACCTGATACTCATGATGGCAGCATTTGCAAGTCTTGCTGCGGGAATGCTAATAGCCAGCACTAACTCTATTATTCCAACTGCCATCGTACTTATTTCAGGTATAGGCGTGGGTCTATTGATATACAAGCTGAAGTTGAATCCTTTTGTGGGAACAGCAGCCGGGATCGTACTGATAATAGCTGGTTTGCTCGTTGGCACTTATTTTCCTATTGCCATACCGAGCGTTGATTTCTGGCTCGTTGCTCTTCTTGTTCTATGCCTGGTCGCGGGTCTTACTCCCATGTGGAGCTTTACCCAGCCTGCAATATACATGTTCTTTTATGTCGTGTTCTTCGGTCTCATTGCACTTGTGGCTTCGATCATAATCGGGAACCCTGCCTACGTTATACCGGATTACACAGGTTTCTTTGCCGGCCTAACAGGCTCCGCAGCCATGCCGTTATGGCCTCTCCTGTTTGTCACCATAGCATGCGGTTCCATATCAGGATGGCACAGCCTGGTCAGCAGCTCTGCCACATCAAAACAGATAGAGAACGAAAAAGATGTAGCACCGGTTACAGCGGGTTCCATGCTTGCAGAAGGCGTGCTTGCGCTGCTTGCGCTTTCCATTGTTGCAACGTTATCTGCCGATGAGACAAAAGGACTTTCTGCAGCCCAGATATTCACAAAAGGCGCCTCATCCCTTCTCCTTGGAAGCACGACAGCCAAGGCTTACGTAGGTCTGATTTTTATTGCCCTTGCGCTTGCGCTCATGATGCTTGTGGTGCGACTTGGAAGGCTTGCCATACACGAGATCGGAGGAGAAAAGATCCCATTGCTTAATAACAAATACATAGCTTCCATACTTTTCCTTGCAGTGACATTCATTCTTGCAAGCCCGACTATGGGAGGCACATGGATATATATCTGGGTGCTTTTTGGAGGCTCAAATCAGCTCATGGCAGGGCTTTCACTGATGATAATCACTCTGTGGCTTATTGATACGAAGAAGAGCTGGATGATCTCCGGGATCCCCGGTGTCTTTATGATCATTACGACGATAGCCGCGCTTGGTTATGCAAGCTACCAGTCGCTAACCAGGGGTTTTTCATCAACACCCATCGCTTCCGGCAATATCGCCGCTGGCATAATCGGTGTAATATTGATCATCGCAGCCCTTTTCATGTGCGTTGATATATATCGGGCATTCCAGAGAAGAAGATCGGGAGCCACGAATTGAGGGGTTTCAAAATGGAAGAAAGGAAAGAAGAAAAAAAGAGATTCGGTTCTATAAAGAAGGCAATAAAGGACTTTGTCTATGGCATGGCGGCTCATGATATGGTCACTTATTCGCTCAGGACCAGGATGCATATGGAGAACCTGTTCATGCTGATTGTCATGGGCGATATGCTCGGCATCCCGGTTCTTCCCCCGTATTATTCACTTCGCCTGCTGCCACACGTTGTTCCCCATGTGAAGACCTGGAAGCGAACACTTCTTCGCGACCGCGATGTTACGGACAGGATGTTCGGGGGATGAGGATATTCTAAAAGATCTGGTTCTACGTCCGGGCATGAAGTACCTGCTTTTTGCCGGGAAAGGCGGTCTTGGGAAAACAACGCTATCTGCGACGACGGCGCGATATCTTGCCTCAATGGGAAAAAAAGTCATTGTATTCTCAACCGATCCGCAGGCATCGCTTACGGATGTCTTTGAGCATGACCTTTTCGGGAAAGGCGAGGTGGAACTTGCCAGGAACCTCTATGCACTTGAGATAGACGCAGACCGCGTTGTGGCGGATTACCAGGCCAGTGTCAGGAAAAAGATAATCGATATGTATGGAGAGGTTCCCGAAGAAATAGAGGATTACATCAAAAGCGCATCTGCTCAACCCGCAATGTCCGAGAGCGCCACTTTTGACAGCATGATAGAATTGATCATGAAAGGGGAATATGACTATTATATTTTTGATATGATGCCCCATGGACATGCGATCCGTTTCTTATCTATGGCTTCCCTTCTTGAGACATGGATAAATAAAGTCGTAGATATAAGGAAAGACTCAAGCGATGTTGATGAACGGGTGAACAGGATATCCGGAAAAGAATCAGGCGTGTCTTCCGAAAAAGGGATGCTGGATGAACTGATGGATATCAAGAACAGGCTTGGCTTTATGGCTAAGATCATAAGCGCGCGCGATACGACGGCTTTATTTTACGTAGTCATACCTGAGCAGATGGCAATAATGGATACTGAGATCGCAATAAAGGAGTTCAAGAAATTCGGGATAGAACTCAGCGGGGTAATCGTGAACAAGGTGTATCCGGAAGAGCTTGCATCAGACCCGAATGTGCCCGATTTCCTGAAAAACAGGGTGAAAATGCAGCAGGGAAATATGGAGACTATCAATAAAAAATTCGGGGACAGGATAGTTGCGCTTGTCCCTATGATGGACAGGGAACCAAAAGGAATGGAAATGCTTGAAAAGACTTCTTATATCGTTTATGGTAACCCCAATGACTGAAATTACCGCATCGCTTGCCAGCGGCACTAATAAATACATTTTCTTTGGGGGTAAGGGCGGTGTTGGAAAAACAGTAATGGCAGGCGCGACTTCAATATATCTTGCATCACTCGGCAAAAGGACGCTTCTTTGCAGCACGAATCCGGTGCACAGCTTATCAAGCTGTTTCAGGCAGCAATTCATAGGAAGAGGCGAGACCCCTGTTGAGGGTTGCAATAACCTTTTTGCGCTGGAGATAGAGACCGCCGCTACTGTTGAAAAATATCGTGAGAATACACGCGCGAAGATCCTTGATTTCCTGAAATATGCGGACATACCGATCGACCCTACTCCATTTGTTGATGCTGCGACTACAAATCCTGCTTTTGAGGAGTCGGCAATGTTTGATAATGTCGTGGATATTATTCTTGCCAATAAATATGATTGTTATGTTTTTGATACAGCTCCTGTTGCCCACACATATCGATTGCTTGGCATGAGCAAAATGTACGATATGTGGCTTGGAAAGATGATAAAAAGCAGGGAAGATGCAATGCGCCTTAAAAAGTCGCTTTCTTTCAAAAAGGACAAAAAAGAAGTCTGCGATCCCATGATAGAGGGATTACTTGAATCCCGGCGAAAGACTGAAAAAATACGAAAACTCCTTACTGACCCGAAGCTTACAGCTTTTTATTTTGTAACGCTGCCGCTTACGCTGCCTATTTCAGTGGTTGAACGTTTTATCTACTGGGTAAAAGCCTTCCAGATACCCATTGGCGGGGTTATCGTGAACCAGGTAATGCCGCAGACGGATTCAAAATCCCCATTCATCGTAAACAAACTGGCTGAACAGAAAACTTACATGGAGTTGATAGATAAGAAGTTCGGGTCTCTTGTTTCTGCCAGGATCCCGATGTTTGAGAACGAAATAGGCGGTGTGGAGATGCTAAGGAAAGTATTTGAATAAAATGAAATGAATTATCTTATCATGAACAAGAGAAGCAATATTACAAAGTCAAAGTATCAATAAGTGAGGAATCGATAAACATTAATCCGGTCTTAAATTTCCTTTTTCTTGATGAACCATTTCAAAGGTATGAACATGGATACCTGCTGCTTATAATTTCGGTATTCTTCCCCGAATATGGAAAGTAATCTTTTCTCCTCGATGAAAGCGCCTATCACAAAATATCCTGAAATAAGAAACACAGCCAAAAGATCAAGCTGGGTCATCCTCATCTTTGTGACCAGGATAAGAATGCCAGCCAGATAAAGCGGGTGGCGAACTATTGCATAGGAGCCCCTCGTTATCAATGATTTCTTTTTTTCGCGCTTTATGCCGATGAATTCAAGAACATTTGTCTGTATTGCTGCATAACAGAACAATCCTATTGCGCAAAGGCGAACCAGGATAACAAGAGGATACACATTATCAGGAATTGCATAAACTAAAGGACTGGATTTTGAAGATGATACCCACACCCAGAAAGCTGGAATGATCAATGGAAAACTAATTACGGAATAGATCAGCCTGTAATACCTGTAGCCCTTTCCCATGAACTTTTCCGCCTTATTTTTGGCATGGTCCATAGCAAGAATGCTGTGAAATACTGCAAAAAACAGGAAATATAATGTGAAGGTAAGCAGGATGTTCATTGCATATTATTTTATTGCAGTCAAACTATTTAATTCCTTTGTTTTTCATGGAATAAATTAATTGGATGTTCGGAGAAAATAACCCTGCATTAAAGGATACTAACAACTATTATTATTATTATGACGTAATTAAACCAAAATGTTTATTAAGGTTCGCATTAAAAGGATATGGGGATAAGGTTTTTACCCACGGATAAATCGTAATAAAAAAGAAAGGAGAGAATATATGAAAACTTTAGTCGTACTAGCTTGGATATTAGCTATCATGATGGCTACGGAAGTTATTCAGGCTTCAGATAATACTGACCCGACCAACGGAAATATTGCAAACGCAGTAACAAATAAAAAACAAATTGCGCCCGAACTCAATACAGCCACTGCTACAATTCTGGATAATTTTAATCGTCCTAATGGACCCATAGGTTCAGCATGGACGAACAGGGCTGGCACTTTTTTGGTATCAAACAATGCCGCAGTAGGAAGCCCTATGGCCCTTTCCACTTATAATGGGGTTACTTCCAGCGTAGCAGAAGCAGATGTCCAATCTGTGGGCACCAGTCTTGAGTATATAGGATTGGTGCTGGGATATAAAGATATCAGCAATAATCTGTTTGTGAAAGTTCAGAATACAGATGGAGATACTAAATTCGATCATGGCGCCTGTTATAAGGGAAATAACGCCAACACCGGCAGTTTCGGATTGGGATATTTCGTACTAAGCTCTCCCTTTACCTCGGCACACATGCGAGTCGAGTTAGTTGGCAGTACAGTAACGATGACTTTCTCAAACATTGATGGCGGAACAGGAACCCAGACATATACCTGTACCGAGGCTCCCGCTACCGGCGGTAGTGGCGTCGGGATCGCTGGTTATTCCGGTGTTTCAAGGATAGACAATTTCGCTGCCGCAACCACAGCCGCAGTTTCCCTATCTCTCACCACAAATAAGGCAACATATGCAAAAGGTGAAACTGTTCAGCTTACAGTGGCCGCTTCAAATCCCACGTCAGCTTCATATCCTTCGAAACTGGATATCGTTATAATCTTGCCAGGTGGAGCTACAAAGCCTTTCATATCAAAGACATTCACCATGCCAGCGGGTTTGAATGCAGCGAAGACAGTCCCGATCGCTATCCCCAGCTCTGCCCCAGGCGGCGCATATCAGATTAAGGGTACTCTTACATATGGTACGAGCACTACTACCAGTACAGCACCTATAACGATAACGTGATTTTAAAATATAATAATAATAACTGCGATCTGTGAGAGAGATCGTCCTATTTTTTTCTTAAATCATAAATTTAGTGCGTTATAGATTTTTAAGTTTAAAATTCATCCAATCATTATTCCCCGGTTTTTCCAGATATAAATATTCCTGGGCATACCCTTTTCCAGAATATCTCCTGGCAAAATCACCATCCAAATCCCCCAACCATACCTTTAATCCCCAAAACTCCCAATATTACTCCCATGTCCGAAGACGCCCTGCGAACAGACCTCTACCAGCTAACCATGATGCAAGCCTACTGGAAGTCAGGCCACAACCCTGAAGCCACATTTGATTATTTCGTCCGGAAAATCCCTTCAGGTTCATACCTGGTCTCGGCAGGATTGAATTACGTCCTCGACTACATCGAGAACCTGTGCTTTGAGGACGATGACATCAAATATCTTGGAACACAGGGTTTTGACAACGAATTTCTTCTTAACCTGCATGATTTCAAATTCACAGGCGACATATTCGCGATGCCTGAAGGCAGCATCGCCTTCCCGATCGAACCAATGATAAGGGTTACCGCTCCCATAATAGAAGCCCAGCTTGTTGAGACCTTTCTTTTGAATAAAATGAACTTCTCAACTCTCATTGCCACGAAAGCCTCGCGGGTAGTGCATGCAGCAAAAGGCAGATCCATTGCAGAGTTCGGTCTGCGGCGCGCGCAGGGGGACGGGCATCTTGAAGCCACCCGCGCCACATATATCGGCGGCTGCGCCTCAACTTCCAACGTACTGGCAGGGAAGAAACTTGGCATCCCGATATCAGGGACGATGGCGCATTCTTTTGTCACAAGTTTTGACCATGAAATAGATTCCTACCGCGTTTATGCAGATGCGTTCCCGAAGCGTTGCTTTTTGCTTATTGACACTTATGACAGCATTGAGGGCGCTAAAAAGGCAGTTATTGTCGGAAAAGAGCTGGAAGAACGAGGGGAAAAACTTCTTGGGGTAAGGCTTGACAGCGGGAATCTGTGCGAGCTTTCAAAGCATGTAAGGAAAATACTTGATGATGCGGATCTTTCATATGTAAAGATAGTTGCAAGCGGCGACCTCAATGAGTGGAAAATAGAAGAACTCATGGAAAAAGGCGCAAGGATCGATATGTTCGGCGTGGGCACAGAACTCATAACCGGGCGCCCCAATCCTGCTCTTGATGGGATATACAAGCTCTCGGATGTGCTTGAGCATGGGAAGCACATTCCTAAGATGAAACTCTCGGAAGAGACCGTGAAATCCACGCTTCCGGGGAAGAAATTGGTCTGGCGTATGATCGAGAATGGGGCTTATGTTAAGGATATCATTTCATTGGATGATGAAATAGTAGATGATGCGACACCGTTATTGGAACAAGTCGTTAAAAATGGCAAGATCATTTGCGATAGACCCTCCCCTGGCGCGATAAGGCAAAGAGCCGCCCTGAATTTTATGCATCTTCCTGATAAATATAAACAATTAGACCAGGCGCCGGTTTATCCTGTTGAGTTCAGCAGGAAATTGGTGGCGCTTCGGGAAAAGACAGTCGAAAAGATAAAAAGGGAAGAAATAACCGAAGCTTTTTGATTTCTCAGTTCCTTTTTCTTTTGAATCTATGAACTCCCCATAAACATAATATTGCCAGTATTGATCCGAAACCAGGGTTCTCTTTTGTTGGTCCTGTCACTGGAGTTGCGTTTCGCACAGGCTCCTGTTTTACCAGGGGCATGGGACGGATTTCCTGCGCTGTTGTTTCATGTATCGCTGTTTCCTCTTTAATTCCCGTAATTGCAAAATTTGAAAATTCCTGTGCAAATGCATCATAATATGTAACGGCTTCGTCTTTTGAAACTTCTTTTGTCTCAAGAGTTACCCAACTTTTTTTATTCCATTTTAACATCCTGACGTTTACGATATGGTTTTCTTCGATCCATGAATTCTTTACACTGAATCGTATTGAACCATTTTTTATATTCCTGGGTGAATTAAAACTTGATGACCCGACCCAGATATTGGCATTCTTATAGATCATTCCGGGAGGTTCAATCCCTACCATGTTAGAAGTATTCCTCAAAACTTCCACGCTTGTTGTAATGTCGCCGAAGTTCACATTACCGGTAATATTTACGAATACTATGGGATTTTCTTTGCCTGTGAACCTGAAGGATGTAACTTTATCTTTATAAATGGACAGGTCATATTTCTCTATCATTTCTATATTAGAGAAATTTTCACCTGAGGTGCCGCCTCCCCCACCGCCTCCGCCGCCAGATGAGGGATTATTATTCACCTGTGGACTATAAACATCACCGCTTATGGCAAATTCGCCTGGAATTGTAAGATTTGCCCACACAAAATTATTCACAGTATCAACGCCGGCGTCATTCACGTACGGGTAAGAGCCAGAGCCTGGGAGTTTATCCCAACCTGATGATGAAATGTTCCACCTGTATAAGCGAAGTGAACTTTCGACATAAGAACTCACATCGTTATCCCTATAATTCACCCTGAGAATCACATAAGATAAATTATTCTTGATCCCCTCACCTGTAAATAACACGTAAATACCGGGATTGGTGACTTCAAATGCGTTTGAACTGAGATTTACCTTTGACCGGGATATGTTGATCGTTCCATTAACTGAATTATTTGTTTTCAGGATCATAGAAACATTTGAATAAGGAGCATCATATGTTTCTGTATTTTCACCGGTTATATTTACCACAAGATTTGTCATGTAAGTCGTAATAAATTGAATTCGCCGGGAATTGTTCATATTGCCTGTCGTATCATTTGCAAGGATATTTATGTCATATCGACCGTATTGCGCCGTATCAGTAAAATTCTTGTAGAACAAACTGCCGCTCCCGCTAGACAGGTTATAGTCAATGGACGCCCCGTTCGGATATTTCACACGTGCATATAATTCGCTTTTGTTCACCCCGGAAATATTATCAGAAGAAGTGATATCTGCAGTTATATTAATGGAGTCCGTAAGATTTATAAATCCGGATGAAACAGAAAGATCATTTACAAGCGGGGGGGTGTTGTCGACAGAAATATTGACATGCATACTGTTATTGATGTTACCTGCATTATCTGAGAATATAACATTGAGTGGGTAATTACCGTCATCAACCGGTTTATCTAGTGTAATGTTTCCGTTCCAGAAACCGGAATTGTTAGTAAGCGCTATCCAGCCCATGCTGTTTATAGCTGATGCATTCAAGGACGCATTTTTCAGGCCGGAAGATGCGTCATTGATAATCGGATCCTGCGCCGAAACATTGATTTCTACTAAACCGCCAGATCTTGCAGCATTCCCCTGCCTGTATGAAACGGGATTCAGGATTAAAATTGGTGGTGTGTTATCTACTATGACTAATGTTTGTGTCGAATTATTTATATTATTTGAGTAGTCGTAGGCTGTAAAATTTAGCGGGTATATTCCATCAATGGCATCTGCAGTTACATTGACTTTCCAGTACCCGCCTGAATTGGACAGGAATATTGAAGAAAGAGATTTATTGATCGCAGAAACATTAACACTCGCATTCCTGACGCCGTAGTTATCAGATATGGTAGCGTTGAGCGTTATGACAGAACCGTTCTTTGCTGAATTCCCGGCCTGGTTTGGATTAACGGTTACTGATGGTGGTATGGTATCAATGCCACTGATATACATCGTAGCGTTGTAAGCGTCTATCCGTCCCCAACCATATGTATTGTCCTTGCCGGGGGCACCAAGATCAATTGAAGTGCCTGCAAGGATATTTATTATCCATGATGAATTTAAAGTGATATTGCGAAGCCTTGCGTTTTGCAGCATCAAGGCAACTGTGCCTGAAACATGTGGGGTTGCCATAGATGTTCCTGAACTTGTTATATATCCTGTCGTGAGGTAATTCAAAGATGTTATTCCAACACCTGGCGCACTTACATCAGGTTTGGTGAGAATTTCACCATCAACTGTTATTGGGCCTGTGCTGCTGAAGTAGGCGATTTTATCTGACCTGTCTGTTGCTCCCACAGCGATTACATTCTTTTCACCTGCGGGAAAATTTATCGTACCACTGCCCGGTCCGCTATTTCCCGCGGCTGCTATCACAGTTACACCGGAGCCAATTGCATTATTGAGAGCATTTTTCATAGCTAAATCGCGGTCGCCACCCAGGGATATACTTATAATATCCGCTTTATTTTCAACAGACCACTCTATCGCTCTTATGACATCACTTGAATCACCATTCCCGGAACTATCTAAAACTTTTGCCCCAAATAAACTCACATTCGGAGCCACCCCGGTAGTCGTTCCGCCTGAGCCATTTCCCCCGACGGTTCCTGCAACATGGGTCCCGTGGCCATAATCATCATACGGCGAGTTTTTATTATTAATATAATCAACCCATTTTATAACACGACCTGAAATATCAGGATGAGATGCATTAATTCCAGTGTCAATAACAGAGACATTTATACCGGTCCCATCTATTCCTATTTCCCATGCTTTTGTAGAATTTATCCTTTTGATATCAGTAGTCGCATTATCAATTTGTCCCATGGAAACCTGAACTGGATAATCCTCGATCATATGCATTTTCGAATCAAGTTCTATGCTTTCCACATCATCTCGCGCCGAAAGAACTTCAATAAGCTCAGGTGTTACGTTGACTGCTATTGCATTCACTATCCAGAATTGCTTTATCTTATCCGCTTTATCTTTATTTTTTTCTTCATTCAAAAAAGTCAGAATGTCGCGCTGGCTCCTGGAAGATTTTTCTTTCAATATCGATATTCCATTCTCTTTCGGGAGTGTTTGGAAAGAAGGTTTATCTGTTAGCGTTATGATAATCGGTACTTTTTCGTTCGTAATCATCATTGCACTAACCTGCATCGGGACACTTATTGCGTTCACATTTAACGGGAGCATGCCAGACAATAAAATGATAACGGCAAATGTAAATAATAGATAATCTTTTTTTCTCAGTACGATCACTTTCCTGATTCAGGGATATTAATAATACTAATAATAATTGGAATTATTTATAATTTCCCGATAAAAAGAAAATCCCGTACCTGTCTTCCTATAACATCGGAATACCGTTGGAAAGTTAGTTGAGTTCGTTGTTAATTACTTACCAAACAACGAACCAAAACGAACTCCAACGAACGCTTGTTGTAAGGGTTCGATGTTGTTGTAACCTGACTCAAATATTCAGATAATTCAAAAGTGGATTTTCCTGACCTTAATCCAACGGTTTATTGACGCCATAGCTGTCTTCAAATCACTAAAAGATTTAGTACTTTCAGGTAAAAGTTAGCCTCATGCAAATTCGAACCTGGTTCGGGATATTCATCATAAGTGACAATAAGATAATCAAAGTCGAATTATTCCAGAAAGAGCTTGATTACATCACTAAACGCCTCCTTAAGGAACCATTGTTAATGCGGGGCAATATCGAAGGTCTTGACCTTGGAGACCTGGCGGTGAAATACGGTTTTGCAGGATCAAGAACCGAATATGATACCATGCTCCATGAACTTAATATAAATCTTGCACAAGAACAGGTAGCCATGACCGTAACCCCTGACAGCAAAATAATTGCGGCTGTGGAAGCTATCGATGACCTCAATGAGACTTCAAATCTCCTTTCGGAAAGGCTCAAAGAATGGTTCATCATGAATTTTGAAGATACTGATCTAAAAGGAGAAGAACTTGCGCGAAGCATAGTTGAAATGAAAAATGATGAAAGCGAAGACATGTTGATCTTGCAGGGCTTTTCTTTTAGCCTTCTTGAACTATACAGGACAAAGGGCAAGATCGAAGAATATCTTAAGGTGAATATGCCTCTCATAGCGCCAAATATAACAAGCATTGCAGGTCATTTACTTGGAGCGAGGCTTTTGAGCATTACGGGAAGCCTCAAGAATCTTGCCTTTATGCCATCCAGCACAATACAGGTCATCGGCGCGAACAATGCGCTTTTTAAACACTTGAAAGGAAAAGCCCCATCCCCAAAACACGGGGTGATATTTCGGCATCCGCTTATTAATACCGCGCCGAAATGGCAGCGCGGGAAGATAGCCAGAGTCTTTGCTTCGAAAATTTCACTTGCTGCGCGATATGATCTTTATTCGGGGGAATTAAAGGAGGATCTTTCAAGGGAATTGATGATGAAATTGGATGTTATCAGGAAGCAGCATGCAAAGCCAGAGAAGAAAATAACCGGATCACGATCCATGCGGTATCGGGAGAATAATAAATTTAAGACAGGATAAACAGGATCGACCGGATACGCACAAAATCCTGTTTATTCTGTAAATCCTGTCAAAAGAGTTGCGTGAAAGAAAATTACCTATCTTGATATTGAAATGCGTTTATAATTTCCTATGCGTCAGGAAATCGACAAAAGATGCCCGAACGGGCTTTCATAAAAATAGCCTGTAAAGCCTGAAATATCTGTCGTTTGGCCGCCAAATAACAAGCGGGAGAGCGATGGCCTGTTCGCATATCCGACTTGCGGCTTTCCTTTAATACCTCCAAGTTTTGCAGCAATTTCAATTGCATCATCGAGGCTTCCAAGTTCATCCACAAGTCCAAGTTCCTTCGCTTTTGCGCCTGTGTATATTCTTCCATCTGCAAGATCCTTGACCTTGCTTATTGACATATTCCTATCATCTGCCACTTCTTTTACAAAACGGCTGAAGGCTTCAGAAACAACCTGGTCTGCATACTGTTTTTCCTCATCAGTTAATCCTCTCCAGTCACCGCCCATATCCTTGAGTTCACCTGATTTTGCTATATAAAATGAAGTCCCGTCTTTATCATAGAATTTGGACCTGTTCTGGAATTCCCAGATCACGCCAATGCTTCCTGTCATCGTATCGGGATTGGCAAGTATCTTATCAGCTGGGGCACTTATATAATATGCAGCGCTTGCAGCCACATCGCCCATTGATATTACGATGGGTTTATCGATCTTCTTCATGGCAGAGACGATCTCTTCAGCTGCGACCGGAGAGCCGCCAGGGCTATTTATCCGCAACACAATGGCTTTTACATTTTCATCGTCATTCGCATCTTTCAGGCTCTGGGTGATCTCCTCTGAAGTAGCGATGCCAAAACCTATTGGGATACTTCCTGTCATCATAACACCCTGGACATAGATCACTTCTACGCGACCCGTAGATATACCAAGGTCTTTTCCGCCTATTATCAAATACATAGAGCCAGCTATAATGAACAACAATAAAAAAGTGGCGAAAATATAAATAAAAATTTTTTTTGATGATCCGGTCATTTAATTATTTAATATTATTCGTTTACTCATCAATGCATCGGTCAAGATATTTTGCATGACTAGCTTTTATGAACTCATCACAGACTTTTCCAGGTTCTCCATCCATGACGATATGTCCCTTATCGATCAATACCGCTCTTTGTGCGACTTCCCGAATAAAATCAATATGATGACTTATGAATATAATTGTAGTATTAAAAGTCTTATTGACGTTCTTAAGGGAATTTGCCACGTCCCTTAATGTAATGGGGTCAAGATCCCCAAATGGTTCATCAAGAAGTAATATGGATGGTTTTGTGCAAAGGGAAAGAGCAAGAGCGGACCTCACATTCTCGCCGCCGCTTATCTGGTATGGCTTTACATCAAGAACGCCAATGGGTAGATCCATTGCGTCAAAAACGGGTTCGGCGAATTTTAGAACTTCCGTAAGCGGATAGCTGGGGAACAGGACGCCAAGGATGGCAGGAGTATAGCCCATCTTTGCAAGTCTTTCCTTTCCATTTTCCTCGGGCATATCGGTCATCCTGTACATTTCATCCAGGTCCACATCAGATATACCAAGCTCCTGTGCCCGTTTTCTTGCTTCTTCAATGACATTCTGTCCTTTTACGCCCAGCCTGAATGCAAGCTGTTGCTTGATCGTGGAGTGGGGGGAAAGGGCAAACTCCTGGTACATGATACTTGTGATTCTTCGTACTTCCATTCTCTTGGGAGAATATGTGGACATTTCAACCCAGTCCTCATCTACAAGGAATTCTATTTCGCCTTCATCCGGGAAAATAAGCCCGTCCATGGCATGAAGCAATGTGGTCTTTCCTGCGCCGCTTGGGCCAATAAGTGCAGTGATCTCACCCTGTTTGAATTCAAGATTAATATTGTCAAGGTCAAGAACTTCTCCCTGCCTGACAAGCCAGTATCTCTTGGAAAGATTATTTACCTTTATTACTGTTTTATCCGATGTCCTCTGCGGCATCGGGATCGCAGGTTTCATTTTCTTGGTGAATTTCTTTAATATTTCCTCAGGCTTACCTTCATCAATTATCTTCCCATTTTCAAGCCATAAAACGCGGTCTGCAATATATGAATGAATTTCAGGCAGATGAGATACAACAATTGTTGTTAGCTTTAATTCTTTATTGACGTTCTTTATTGTATCAAGGACTCCCTGTTTTGTTGCAGGGCATGTCATTGTGGCCGGTTCATCAAGCAGGAGGAGTTTGGGTTTTGACGCTAATTGCCTCGCTATTAACAACCTTTGTTTTTCTCCACCGCTTAATACCTGTGAGAAATGTTCTGCCTTTGAATCAAGATTTACAAGCTTTAAGTACTCCAGGCTTTGTTCATAACATTCATCGTAATAAGGAGAGTCCCTGTCAGGAAGCGACTCATATCCGAATTTTTCTGCATAAACGCGGCGCAGTACGTTTTCATACGTAGCGCCTGACCATAGCCCGAAATTCCTCTGCAGATGTATCGCTGCCAGTTTCTGGAGTTTCCTGAGATCTTCTAATGATGATTCAGGTTTTATTGTTAATCCATCTATCTCGAAACTGCCGCCCATAAATGGTTCCATTCCCCTGAGAATTTTTAATATTGTTGACTTCCCGCCACCGCTTCTTCCGATAATTCCCAGAATTTCCCCCTCTTTTACATCGAAATTTACTCCATCCAGAACCCTGATGGTATCGGAATCGATTACATAGTCTTTGACCAGATTATTGACTTTGAGCATTTAAGATCCTCCAAAACATGCAGCAATTAATGAACATTAATAATGCTGTTTTCGTAATGTTTGGACGTCTATATATTCTTATTGGTTGTTCAGGCAATCTTTTTTTTTCAATTATTGATTTTTTATCCCTAAATTCACAATGCAGCTATAGAAAGGTTTATACTGTAAAAAATACTATAAAAACCGCATAATATTGATTCTGGTCGAGGGAAATATATGAAATTAAGCGGTTTTTTCAAGAAGAAGGATTTGATGCAGGAAGCACAGGAATATAAAAGTTCAGGAAAGTATGACCGCGCGCTTGAAGCTTATGCGAACATCCTTAAGCTGGACCCAAAGAACCTCAAAGCGTGGTATGATAAAGCGTCAATTCACCTGACACTTGAACAATACCTCCCGGCCCTTGATGCCTGCAAGATCATACTGGAACTTGAACCGAACAACATGAAAGCATGGCATGAAATGGCATTCATTCTTGTGAACCTGGGAAGACTTGAAGAAGCGCTTCTTGCCTATGACAAATTACTGGGATCAGATCCTGAAAATATCAAATTGCTTAATGAAAAACTTATGATATTGAAAGAATTGAAAAAAGATTCGGAAGTATTGAAAATAATAGAAAAGCTTCTTGAGAAAGATCCTGCCAATGCTAAAATGTGGTTTGAAAAAGGTTTAATTATTTCAGGCCTTGGGAACGAAGCAGATGCTCTTCTGGCATATGAAAAAGTCCTGGGGATAGAACCTGAGCATGCAGGAGCCCTTGCCAGAAAAGGCTTGATCCTTGGAACGCGCAGGCAATATGCCGTAAGTTTTGATCTCCTTGAAAAAGCCCTGAAGATCGACCCTTCGAACTGGAATGCGTGGTATGGAAAAGGAAAAGTCTGGGGATTGAAAGGAACCGATCTTTCTGCCATTGACCGGAAGTATGACGCCATGAAAGCATTTGAAACAGCGCTGGGTTCTTACACCAAAGCTCTTGAATTGAACCGGACAGATGCAGCATTATGGTTCGAAAAAGGCGTAATTCTCAATAAACTCGACAAGGTGAATGATGCGCTTTCGGCTTTTGACAGGTCCATCGAATTAAATCCCAATAGCGCTAACGCCTGGTATGAGAAAGGATTGGTTTTAAAGGAACTTGGCAATGAAGCAAATGCAATAAATTGTTTTAAGAAAGTGCTTGAATTAGACCCTTCGCATACTCTTGCAAGGCATAAAATAAAACAATCATAGGAACTTATGAATAAAATTGATCATAGCATAAAATTTAAAATAATTAGGATACATAACGTGAATAATTTAACAAAAAAAATGGGAGGATAAAATATGAGAAAAATATTAATTTTAATATTGTTATCGATGATGATCATACCGGCTTATGCAGCCGATTGGAGCATGTTCAAGAATGACGTGTCACATACAGGTTATACAAGTGATGCTGTAAATGCGCCGCTGACTTTGAAATGGACAAAAGACCTGGGATTTGAGACCGACTCATCCCCGGTAATTGTCAATGATGTATTATATATCGGAACTACATTCGGGATAACTGCCCTTGATGCAAAAACCGGGAAAGAACTTTGGAAATATCACACTAACAGTTTTGTAGAAGCTGTTCCAGTGGTATCAAATGGAGTTGTCTATATCGGAGCTGATGACAGGAAGTTCTATGCAATCGATGCAAAAGACGGGACTCTTAAATGGTCAAATGATTCAGCATTGCAGGGATATACGGCTTCAGCAGCGGTTGTTGGGAACATGGTTTATGCAATGCCAAGAGACGGCACATTCTATGCTTTTGATACCAGTACCGGTGAGATCGTATGGTCAACACTGGTTGGAAAAGTTTCAGATTCCTCACCAGCTATCGGGGAAGGGATCATAGGTTTTGGAACAGACCGCGGAGCAATAGTTGCCCTTGATGCTTCTACAGGAAAATTAAAATGGAGTTATGATGCAGGTGTCAGTGACATCAAGTCCTCGCCTGTCATCGCAAATGGAACAATTATTATAGGCTCAAACGATGGTTCCATATATGCCCTCTACACAGAAAAAGGAACTCTTAAATGGAAATATTCTACAAACGATAATATAGAGTCATCACCGTCGGTAAAAAATGGCGTAGTTTACGCAGGTTCGAAGGATTCCAGCTTCTTTGCACTGGATGCAGTAACGGGAAAACTCCAATGGAAGTTCCCTAATTCCGGCCAGGTGCTTGCTGCGCCTGCAATATCAAATGATGTCGTATATTTCGGGACGCAGAATAAATTCATTTATGGCCTTGATGCAAATTCCGGAAAAGTACTCTGGAAAAATTCAACCGGAGATAACGAAAAGGATTACATAACATCACCTGCGATATCAGGCAATATGCTATACGCAACAACGCATAGCGGACTTGTGTTTGCTTACTCTTCGGAAGTTGAACCCACGCCAACCGTTAAGGAAACTACAGCCACGCCAACTGCCACGCAAACTGCAATACCTACTGCGAGCCCGGTTGTTCCAACTGCCACACCTTCGCAAACCCAGAAATCGCCCGGATTTGAATATCCGGTTTTCGCATTGCTGATAATGGCGGCAATTATTATATACCGTAAGAAAAAATAACTGCACATGGAGCAAACCCTCAAGGGCACAATAATTTATGGCGATGAATTTGAGCCGGTTGATGGTTATATTACTATCGAGAACGGACTAATAAAAGATGTTGAAGAAAGTGCCGTTGCTGCTGATGTAATAATTGCTCCCTGTTTTGTGAATGCTCACACTCACATCGGGGATTCGGTCATAAAAGATCCTTCTTTTATGCCCCTTCCTGAATTGGTGCAGCCTCCAGATGGCTTAAAGCACAGGATCTTAAGGCAGACTTCTCATTCCGATCTTATCTATTCTATCAGGGCAAGTATCAGGGATATGATAAAAACAGGAACATGCGCTTTTTGCGATTTCAGGGAGGGGGGCATGGCTGGCGCCAGTGCGCTACGTGAAGCGCTTGGAACAAATCCAGATATCAAAGCCTGGATTCTCGGACGCCCGGATGACACGGATATGAATTATCTCGATATATGCCATGGAACTGGTTTGAGCAGCACAAATGATCTTGAGATAGAATATGTTAAAGACATATTAGAAAAGACTCGGAAAAAAGGAAAAAAATTCGCCATACATGCAGGAGAAAAAGACTCATCCGATATTTCCAGCGCAGTGTCGCTTGATCCGGATTTCCTGGTACATCTTACTAACGCAAGTGATAAAGACATAATGAGAGTAGCAGATGCACAAATTCCAGTAGTGGTCTGCCCGCGCTCGAATTTCATGACACGATCGGGGATTCCCCCAATAACAAAAATGCTTGACGCAGAGATCCCGGTTGCAGTTGGGACAGATAATGTTATGCTTAATTCTGCAAATATGTTTTCTGAGATGGAATTCATCGTAAAGACAAAAGTTTTTGATGACAGGCAAGTATTTAAGCTGTGCACGCTAAATGGAGCAAAACTATTGGGCATAGATAAAGAATCAGGCTCCATAAAAACGGGGAAGAAAGCAAGATTGATGATCTTGAATAAGAAATCTGATAATATGCAGGGAATAAATAATCCTTTGGGAAGTTTAGTGAGGCGGGCAAGACCTGATGACATTATTAGAATAATTTAACGAATCGAAGGAGAAAAATTATGTCAAGTAAAATATACAAGAAAATATTGATCGCGACAGATGGATCGGAATATACAAAGACCGCAATTGAGTATGGTATCGACCTTGCAAAGAACACGGGTGCCAAACTTCTTACTGTTTATGTAGTCGATACTGCTGCTTTTGCTTCGATCCCCATGGATGCCGCATGGGAAAGCATGTATGAGCTCCTGAGACAGGAAGGGGATGTGGCTATGAAATACGTTGCAGAAAAAGCGGAGGAAGAGGGAATGGAGGTAGAAGCGAATATCATTGAAGGACATCCGGCTGATGAAATAATAAAATATTCAGAAAAGAACTCCATATCTCTCATTGTTCTTGGAACACTGGGAAAGAGCGGTCTTGACAGGTTCCTTCTTGGAAGCGTTGCCGAGAAGATCGTCAGGAATTCAAAAATACCGGTACTTGTTGTCCGGGGAAAAAGATAAAATTATAATCCGGAGACAAAAAATGCCCAATACGCCTCAGAGCATCAAAGTGGATGAAGTGATGGTAAGGGATGTCGCTCGCGCTGAATTGCCCGGATCAAGGGATGAAGTCCTTGAGATCTTAAAAACTAAACATATTTCGGGAGTTCCAATCGTAAAAAACGGTCAAGTTGCAGGGATCGTTACGCGAACTGACCTGTTAAAACATCCTGAAGAGGAACAGATAGCTATCCTGATGACAAGAAACCCTGTCACAATCACATCCGACAAATCGATCGTGGATGCTGCACGTATAATTCTTGATAACAACATACGGCGTTTGCCGGTCGTGGAAAACGGAAATCTTATTGGTCTTATAACCATTGCTGATATCGTAGGAGCAATAGGGAGGCTTAATATCACTAAACCTATCAGTGATTATATCGGCAATAATGTGGTTTCGGTCTGGAGCGAAACCCCTATTTCAGTTGTAGGCGAGATCATGGAGCTTGCCGATGTGAAAGCGGTTCCGATACTTGACCTTATGCTAACGCTTGTTGGAGTTGCATCTGATAAAGACCTTATCAGCGCAAGTATAATTACTGATAAGACTGAGATGTCAGATATGTCTGCAGGTTCTGATGACGATGCCTGGACATGGGAATCCATGCGGGACACCATGAGCTTATATTACAGCGTTTCAAAGATCCAGCTTCCGAATTCACCTGTAAAGGACCTGTTAAAACTTACAGGAGATCCTGAGACGGCATTGTTAAGCTCACAAGTAAGCGAATGTGCAAGGAAAATGAGGCGCAAGAGGATCGACCAGCTTCCTGTCATAACAAGTTCAAAAAAACTCCTGGGTCTTGTGCGTGATAAGGACCTTTTGAAAGCAATTGTATAAAAGTTTAGAATTATATGAATTATTTTTTTTACACTTCGCATCAGCAAGGTTTTTATCCCATCAGGCTGTATGTGAGTCGCCCATCGGGATAGTAGGGTAGACTGGTCCATCCTTGAGCGTTTGGGACGCTTAGACCGCGGTTCAAATCCGCGCTATCCCATATTACAAAGGTTTTTACGTTAAGAGATAATATTATTATACAGTATGCAAAAAAATAACAGTTCGCCAAAAATCGCAATTGTTATCCTTTTTATATTATTTTTAGTTTCATCTTTCTTATTAGTCACAAGTTTTGAAGAGATCAAACTTAAGGATAATTCCATCACCGCGCTAACCGCAGAGTCGCAGGTGCAAAAACAAACGATTTCGCAACTTGAATCCGGCATAACAAACCTCCGGGGAAATCTATCACGAACAGAAGAACTTCTTAAAAACGAGACACAGACCAGGCAGAAACTCGAAGAGGAGATAATAAACCTCACAACCGTAGCCAGGAGCGACTACTGGGTCATCGGGGTCGACCAAAATGAAATTGGCCATGTAATCCCGCTTGAAGTCATTATCAAGGAAGGAACCGGGAACCTCTTCCTGAATGTTGCGAATGTACTCGTCGATGAGACAATGCAATCATCAGCGCAGACCGCGATACGCGTGGCAAGAGAAGTTACCCGGACAAGCCTCACTGATAAAGATGTTTTCATTAATATCAAATCACCGGCGCAAGAGAGCCAGTTGTCCATATCAGGAGGAAGCGCAGGTGGTGCCATTACGGTCGCAGCCATTGCAGCGATGAAGGGAAAGCAACCGCTTGGAGATGTTCTTATGACAGGAACGATAAGCACAGACCACTCAATAGGACAGATCGGCGCAGCAAGGGCAAAAGGTATTGCAGCGCGCGATAATGGCGCTAAACTATTTCTTGTGCCGCCGGGACAGAAAGGGGAAGTTGGGGACATAGGTATCAATGTCCAGGAAGTCAGGACGATCGAAGAGGCCGTTAAATATGCGATATAGCGTCTTTGTACTGCACAACGCCTTTCGGATTTCAATCTGAGGCCCGTTGCCCTGTTGTCATCTCAATTTCCTGAAGATACTGTCAGTAATGAATTCAAAAACACAGGCCAACCTGGTTAGTTTATGTTTCCTGAGCTTGTGCTCTGCCTGTCCTTTATAAACTGCAAACCTGAGTTTTGCCTGAGAAAAATCACCCTTGAACATAAGGAGATTATGGCCTGCGATCTTCCATTCATTTCTTGTAAGTCTGCCTTCAAGTCTTTTATAAAGCTCTGTACCTGGCAGAGGATATGGAAGCGTATAAGACAGGTAATCTGACGGTAGGCTGGATGAAAAACGAATCGTCCTGAGTATTGTTTCTTCTGTCTCTCCCGGATAGCCTATCATGAAAAAAGTTCCAACAGATATCCCGGCACCCTTTGCCATTCTGACCGCCTTTTCAGCCTGATCAACTGTAAAACTTTTTTTCATGTTCTTTAAAACCCTTTCATCCCCTGATTCTATTCCAAAGAAAACCCTTGTACAACCTGCCCTACGCATCACCCTGAAGAGTTCTAAATCCACGTTGTCCACACGGCACAGGCAATCCCATTTGAATAACAGACCACGTCTTTCTATCTCTTCGCACATATCAACTATTCTCTTTTTATTGAGAGTGAAGACATCATCTGAGAACCATATCCTGCTGTAACCAAGCGCCAGTACCTCTTCTATTTCACTGATTACATCATGGTAGCTTCTCTCCCTGTAACGGTTCCCGAATACCGGCCTTGCGCAGTAGTCGCAGTTATAAGGACAACCCCTTGTTGTTATGATAGGGGTGCATGGATATCCGAACTTCTTTACCCAGTACTCCTTGTACTTCTGGTTCTCGTAAAGGTCGCGGGCAGGATGGGGGATTGAATCGATGTTATTTATGTAATCCCTCTGGGATTTACTAATTACCTTGCCATTTTTAATTAAAACAATTCCCTTTATGCCGGACAGGTCATTTCCTGCAAGATAGCCCACTACCAGTTCAAGCATGGTTATCTCCCCTTCACCTAAAACAATGACATCAAACTCATCAAAGAACCTTTCAGGTTCAGATGTCGGAAAAGGCCCGCCTGCAACTAGAAGAGGTTTGTCAGGAAGGTTTTTAAGCTCACTGGCAATTCTTCGAGCCTCATCCCTCATTGTGACCATGCAATATATACCCACTATGCCGGGTGAAACCATTTTTGCCTGTCTTATCAATTCCTCACGCTTCATGAAAGTCCCATCAAGTATCCTGACTGTTATCCCATTCTTTCGAAGGCTTCCAGCCAGGTACCCAAGCCCAAGAGGAGGGAAAAGCCAGAGCTTCCTGTATCCCGGCTCCCTGTGAAAATATGGATAAATAAGAAGAACATCAGTTTTCGAGTCCATAGTAGTTCACCTCGGGAAAGCGGTATGAATTATTATAATTTTCAAGGCTGATGTAATATTTCAATTCAGTCCCTTTCTGCGGTGCTATCATACCCATATACATTCCTTCCGATGAAACCATTGGAGATTGGTGCCACGTCTTATCATCCCCGAAATAATAGAGTTTTGGTTTCTCCACAACTCCTGAGAAATTCGCAATTATAAATGAGACCCCATACTCCATTGATATGGTTATTTTATTAAGTCTCACAGGCGTGCTTTCATTTCTCTCCGGCGGCTTCATGTACTCATTATAATAGGAGCCTCTGTTCTCGCTACTCCATAGATATACGTTCTTATCCCATGAACCAGCGACTATTTCTACAATTCCATCGCCATCAATATCCCCTGCAGCAGCAGAGGCAAATATCCTTCCGAGTGTGTGCTTGGGAAACCCTTTAACAGACTTTGCATCTGGTTTGAATGCATAAATGCTTCCGTTCCAGTCCCCTATTATAATCTCAAGCTGTCCGTCGTTATCGATATCATAAACTACCGGAGACGCCCAGAAATAGAAGCCCGTGTATATCGGCCAGCCATCCTTCAATGTACCGCTGCTATTGTAAACTCTCAACGAATCAGAAGCTACGACAATTTCCAGCTGACCATCATGATCAATGTCCTGCACCAGAGGTGATGCGACAATGTAGGATCCGGTCTTAATGGGAAATCCTGAAAGCATTTTTCCCCTGTTGTCCCATGCATATACCTTATCCGAAGCTGTTATGATATCCGGCCTTCCGTCCCTGTCAATATCGGCTACGCTGGGAGTCGCCCATATCGCGTCCCCTGTCGTCACGGGAAATCCGGGGAATAAGCTGCCATTAATATACCACACATACAACTTTTTATCCCATGATCCGGCAATTATCTCAGGCTCCCCATCCCCGTTGATATCGGAAGCTATCGGGGATGAAGACACAAATCCACCTGTCTTTTCCGGCCAGCCGGGTACTGAGGAACCATTCAGGTACCAGGCATACACATTTCCGTCATCCGAACCTGCCAGGACGATCGTATTGCCGTTTCTTTCAAGGATCAGGGGCTTTGAGAATATATCCCCATCCGTGATTTTTGGAAAACCAGGAAGTGATGAGCCGTTGTACCACCATGCATAGAGCCTGTTATCATCCGAGCCCACGAATATGACGGCTCCTTCCTTTGTGGAAGCGATGCTGGGTGTTGAAGCTATAAGTCCCGTGGTCTTTGCCGGAAAGCCTGGAAGTGGGCTGCCGTTCTTCCTCCAGACATAAAGCATATCAGAGGCTGCAATAATTTCACTGTGGCCATCACCATCCACATCAGCAAGTTGAGGAGAAGAAGTGATATAGCTATTTGTTTCCTTAAAAATACCATTTAATTTATTTATCCGATCATTTTCATTCTTTACAGACGAATTGTTCAGGAATCTGTACACAAAGACTTTTTTTCCTCCGTACTTCTGTTCCCAGTCATTAGGATCATAAACAAGAATAAACCCGGAAACATTTCTGCCATCCGAAATACCCGGAAAGACCCTGTCAAATTCTCCCGGTGGTGATTCAACATATATAATGTAATCCACGCCCTTTTCCTGCAAAAACCTTGTTCCCATATTATTATCCATTCCTTTCAGGCTCGCCGGGCCAAGCAGGAGTCCTGCCGGAAGACCTGAATAATAAAGAGACATAGGGGAATTTGAGATGATACTGGTCGCTCCGGTAGTGCTAATATACTCCCCGGCTTTTATTACCGGGCTGTAGAGCACATCAAGGCTTGAAAAAAGGTTAAAGTAAAAAGGAAGGGACATGACAAGAACCAGCAATGCAAAGACCTCAATTTTATTGTTCCCTGATATCTGGAAAGCCCCGAATAAGCAAAGCAGAGGAAGGATCAGGCTAAAATACCGGAAAGAACCCACTGCCAGTCCTGTTGCTGTTAAAACGAACAGTGCCACAAGGTACAATAATGTAAACACGCAAAGGCTGTCCTTCCTTAAATTCCTCAAAGCAAAATAAAGTCCGGCTATATATACAGGAAACGAAGAGATGAAAAAATATTTCAAGAGGTCCTGTGTACGCCCGATCGTTCCTGCCTGGATCGCACCTCTGGCTGTCTCAAAGCTCAATACCTCATGATTCCTGTTCAGAATGCTCTCAGGAAAAAAGCCATGATTGAATGCGGTACAGGCTGACCAGCCCAATAAGAATATCAATGCGGGAGCAATTAAATATAGTATTTCCTTCATATTCCTGCGCTTCCCGTAAAAAGCCAGAAATGGAATGGCAAGCCATATTTCATACCTTGTTGCTGCGCCAAAAAGGAGTGCTATGCCGGAAGCTTTCTCTTTTTCCCGGTCAAGAAAATAGATAGCAAGTAGAAAGAAGAAAACGGCCACAGGTTCACCATAAGATGTCGAGGAGGTCAGGATTTCAAAAGGATTCAGGGCAAGGAATGCTGCCGCTAAAAGGCCTGCTCTTTCAGAATATTTCCCTCCTATCCTGTATACCAGGTATATTCCTCCAAGTGAGAACAGGATGTTTGTGAGTTTCAGCCAGAAAATGTCCCTGCCTAGTAAAAATATGATAGCTGAACCAAGAAGGTGATAGGCAGGAGGCCATAGTTCTGCAATTCCTGAAAGCGGGTCAGCATATATCCCTGTTGAAGCCAGGTATGCCGAAATTAACCAGTGATGGTAAGGGTCCTCAGAGAGGTCGCCCATCGAAGCCCTGTATAGTCTGAGTAAAGCCGCTGCTGCAAGTATCCCGATTATGATTGCTTTCCCGTCAGGAAGCCGAAGATTGGGGACTGAATGCAGGATTGTCAATCCTGCTACATAGAAATAGCCCAGGACATATAGTGCCAGGAACGGCATTAAGAAATAGTTGCCTGTTGCAAAAGCAAAATAAAAAGTCACAAGTGCATACAGGCCAAGAGCTATTTCAATTACCGTGATGAAAGGGAAACTCAGCCTGTACTTTTTTTCATCCCATCTGTCTGTGTTCTTCACAATTGCGAATTTTGGCGTGCGCTGGAATTCACCTCCTTTATTCAAAAGAGCTTCTATAACAGCCTTCGTATTATTAGCAGAGATGCCTGTCCCGATTATGGTCAGCATTGGAAGATATTTTAAGCGGCTTTTCCATCCATCATATAATTCCCGCTGGGAGAGCGCGTACATAATGAGAGGTCCGAATGTACCTAATGTAAAAAATTTAAAATAAGAGAAGGTTGGGCTGGTAATAAAAATAAGAGGAAGGCTGACAAGCAGAAGCGCCACCATCAAAGGGTGCACGGCATAATATGTGAGGTGGATCAATGCCTGTATTTTCTTAAAAACCGGGATATCTGCCGAAATAACACCGGGCAGCAGTTTCTTTGCGCACTGGATCGAGCCTTTTGCCCACCTGAACTGCTGGCGCTTGAAGGCATTTATCTGGACAGGCACTTCAGCAGGAGAGACCACATCAGCGAGAAAAACAAGTCTCCATCCCCGCAATTGTGCCCTGTAGCTCAGGTCAAGGTCCTCAGTCAGGGTATCGGCCTGCCATCCTCCTGATTCCTCGATGCAAAGCTTGCGCCATACTCCGGCTGTCCCGTTGAAGTTCAAAAAGAGACCCTCACTATACCTTGTACTCTGCTCTATCTGGAAATGCCCGTCTATCCCGATAGACAGCGCCCTTGTTAGAAGAGAATAGTCTTCATTAACATGTCCCCATCGGGTCTGGACCATCCCGACTGAGGGATCGGAAAATTGGGGAATGCACCGTTTCAGGAAATCAGGATCCGGCAGGAAATCAGCATCAAAAACCGCCAGGAATTCACCCTTTGCGGATTTCATGCCATCTCTCAATGCTCCTGCCTTGTATCCCTCACGGTTCTGACGGTGCAATAAATAAATGTCAAATCCCTGTATCCTGAGTTCATTGATGCACCGTGAAATGATGTCGCCTGTTTCGTCTGTGGAGTCATCGAGCACCTGTATCTCAAGCCGCTCCCTGGGGTAATTCAACCGGGCTACTTTTCTGATCAACCGCTCAACAACATAGAATTCATTATATACCGGAAGCTGGACCGTGACCATGGGATAGTGGTCAAACTCTTTCGGTGGTTTTTGCGGCCTGATCTTACCGTGGAGGTATGCTAATAGGAGACAATTATTTCCATATATGAAAAGAACAATTAAAATAGCAATATATAATTCAAGCACCACGGTCTGGAGATTCATATCCTATCACTGAACAGTGTATATGGTTTTTGCATTTCCTTCACCCATCTGACGCGCTCCAAAGCCTGCGGATTGTTCCTGCGCGAGAACTGTACAAGCCTCCAGAGAAAAGTAGATATCCTCCTGCAGAGACCTTCTCCTATGAATGATATTGCCCTACTTGAATAAAACAGGCGCAGAATCCTCCCGGTAAGAGTTCTTCCTGCTTTGATCTCATCCCCTTCCAGATCGTATATCTGGGGAAAGTATTTTTTAAGCCAGATGTTTCCCGACAAAACCTCACGGTAGAATTCCAGTCCAAAAATTGGTTTTTGTCTTAGAAGTTCATAGGCCAGATACTCATCCTGGCGGATGTATGGAAAGACTTCGGCATCTTCCCAGATAACGTTTATACAGATGATTTTGGGAAGAAATGGTGTTTTAGAGCATTCAGCCAGAGGCTTTTTCCTGTATAAAAATGAATATTTAATTGACAGGAGTATCCCGACAAAATATACTGTATATTTGGAGCCTTTTTCTACATATATATTAAAATCGATGTCATCGTTCTCGGTAAAACCTCCTGAAGCCATAGAACCGGCAACAGCGATGCACTTGATAAAAGGACACATGGAAACGTATTCGGAAGCAATACGCCTGGCTACAGGTTGGTATATCTTTGCATGTTTTCTATGGCATTTTAACCTTTCACTTGTTTTGGTAAGAATCTGCTCTCTTCCTTTAAGGCAATAAATCCCTTTACTTTGAGATATTCCTGGTAAGTTCCGGAGTTCTCCCAGAACCTTTTCGGTTGTAACTTCTCCGCACACCAGGGTTTTTGAAAGATGGAACAGGCACAGGCCGTAACCCCTTCTGTCTGCAAGATGCAGGGTCATGAGGATTCTGCTTGCAAGGTCGAGATCATTATTTCCACTTGTAGTTCCAGTTTCCATTACCGTAGACTCCAAAACTTTGCCTGTCACTGTAACACTATCTGGCCATACATTCGTTTTTTGTATCGCCTGCAAGACATTTGAAGGATACGACTCACGTATATAGATTATGCTTTTTGATGTGATATTTCCACAAAACCTGCCTGGTCGTGATGAATCCAGCTAATATGAAATAAATAGGATCGGTATGATTGTGTGATTTGGCATTAAATATTTATATTGCATCAATTTACATCTTTTTATTTTTCTGGTTGATGGAAAAATCAAACAAAAATATTGTTAAAGCACCGAACTGAAACGAACTCCGGTGCCGTGAGTTCGTATGGAGTTCTTACCTGTTCGTTGTTAATTTTCATACCAGGGCACAGAATATCGTAGAGTTACCAGCACCGGGAAATTACTTTTTACTTGCACCGGAATTGTTGCGGCAGCGAAGATAATCCAGGATGTAAGAGCTTATGTTGACAGTTTAAATCATGTTCAAATAATAGACTATTATAATCTCAAAATAAATTGAAATGCTTGATTATCAAATTTTAAATCATTTTTGATATTTTCATAACCCATCTCGCATTTCTTTTTAAACTCATTATCATTTGAAAATAATTCAATTGGATTGATTTCGTTTAGATTTGAAATTATTTCCAGAAAAATACGTTCATCATTAGTGTCTTTAAAATAAACTCCAGCAAGTGATTTTCTTATATTAGGGAGTGCTCTCTGATTCAAAGATATTATTTCAAAACTAGAGTGAATTTCTTCAATTTTTTTCTGAATTGATGGTTTTGTATATCTCATAGAAAGTTCAGATAGAAAAGATGGAAGTTTATCAATAGGATGGTTCTCTAAGAAAACCAATATTTGGTTATGCACCAAATCCAAGAAATTTTCCAAACCTGGTTTGGCATCTCTTATTTTTTTAATAATTTCAAGTATCAATGAATGTAAATTAACTGAACCTAATTTTGTAATTTCCAAGAAATCAGGTAAATATTGAATAATTTGTGTCATTATTTCATTTATTTTATTTCTCAGAAGTGTTTGAGATTCTAATAAAACCCCCTCACACATAAATAATGTGTCATTTTGTTTTTCCTTCATCAAACTGATTGATGTATTATGAAGTCTATCTTTATTGTTTACCAAACCGATAACTATGTTAGTATCTAAAGAAAAGTTCATTTCAAATGGTCAACGTTTCCAAAATCACATTATAATTTCTTGGAAGGGGTTCATCTTTATAACCATATAAACTTAATTCAGATATATATTGCTGAAATGCTTCAAAGGTGATTTTGTTCCTATGAAAAGCTTCAATTTTTAGCAATGAGAAAATAATTACATCTGATATTTTATAATTTTTTTTTCTCAAAGTTTCACTTATTAATTCTTCGAGTAAATGTAATATTTGGTCCAAAACCATTAACTTATTAACATTTTCGCCTTTATCCCACATTCTTAAATTTGTATTTTCTCTTACAGAAGATAATTTCCCCTTAATTTTATTTAATGATATTCTTAAAATATCATTTTTTTGAGTCGAATCTAATTTATTCGTAATTTTCCCTAATTGCTCGAATACATCTTTAAATTCTTCCAATTTAGATATTTTGCCTTCTAATTTGGTTGTAAAAGTATCATCATAGATATCACTAGCGACTAAATCCGTTAATATATCTAATAATTGTTCCCTTTTATCGAAATCTAATCTTGAAATTTTTTCTATTTCTCTTTCAACCAAATAGGATTTATGCATTGACCTCATGTAGTCAATACCACCTACTACTGGTCGCATAATCATCGTAATTCCATCAAAAAAATCCGACGAAAAAGAATCTAAAATAGAAATGATGGATTTATATTGAGGATCCTGATGAGAATAATATTCCATAATTATCAATTGAATTATAAACTATAAAGTCTTTTCTTATAACCAATGAATTGATTTATTACGTATGAGAAAAAATTAGATAAATGGTGTTAAATGCCATTAGTTTGCACTGACCTTACTGAGATCGAATTCGAAATCCTTAAAAATTTGAAAGATGTTGAAGGGGATGAGGGCGAAAAACTAAAAAATCTTCTCAAACTTTATATATATACAACACCTGAATTAAAATCATCCGCATATGCACTAACAAGATCTGAAAAAAAGAAAGAGATACAGGAGCATCTTCAGGATGTTTATGATGCATACGAAAAAACAGATTATCCAACTGAGAACTGGAGTGATGAAACGATCAATAAATTGTCAAGCGACCTCATTGAAACAAATGTCCTCATAAAAATAGGAGAAAAACAATTCCTTCCTTCCAGCAAATTCAGGAACCTGTTCAAGATGCTTATCCATGATATTGTAACTGAAAAAGAAATCGATGAATATAGCGGGGCAAATATTGCAACCATCCAGCTGCTCATGGAGTTTGGAAAGGGAAGCTTCAGTAAAGAGACTATCAGGGATGGAACTATTTTTATCAATGAAGGCTGGATGTTTACTTATGCCACAGAGATCAAGAAAGCCCGCGAGTTTATGAAAACGAAAAAGCTGTTTCCAGGGATCGATGTACATGCTGCAGCTGCAACAGCATGATCACTTCCGGATAATTTCATGGATAACAAGAACTGCAACCATCCCGCTTTCTGTTTCAAGTGGGCTCATATTGATCTCGACAGGAAACTCCTTTCCATCCCTGTGTTTTGCGAACGTTCCCGAATGCAGAGCCATTGCCTTTTGAACCGGATTAGCAAAATAATCCCTGCATAATTTATTGTGAATTTCCCTTAAAGGCTCAGGTATGAGGATATCATATGGTTTGCCGATCAATTCTTTTCGAATATAGCCAAATAATTTTTCAGTCTTTGCATTTACCAGCAGGATATTAGAATCATTATCAATTGTTATTATGGCATCAGGTATTGATTCGATCAATCCCTGGAAATTCTTTTCAGTCCGCTTGCGATTTGAAATATCTTTCATAATTCCCTGCAGGCCGGTTATTTTTCCGCTGGAATCGTGTAAAGAATGAGAATTCATCAAAACCCAGACAGAACTTCTATCCTTACGGGTTACCTGGACTTCAAAATCAGTAATTTTGTTATCTTCCCGGATCTTATGCATAAATTTTATGCGTATTCCCGGTTCAACAAAGAGTTTTCGAAAATCGCTAACAAGTGTCATGAATTCATCAGCCGAACCATATCCAAGCATCTGGGAAATCACTGGATTTGCTGCGAGTATCCGGCCGTCAAGAGTGGTCTGGAATATTCCGACGGCAGCATTCTCAAAAATCCCCCGGTACTTCGATTCGCTTACACGCAAAACTTCGAAAGATCTTTTGCGCTCTGATATGTCACGTATTATACCTCCATAGAATGTCTTATCTCCCACCTTCCACGTAGAGCGGGAAAGCTCCAGGGGAAATTCAGAACCATTTTTTTTCAATCCTTCCATTTCACTGATTTTTCCAATATAGCTGCTTTTTCCTGTGGTCCGCACCCGCTCAAGCCCTTTTAAATGTCCCTCCCTGTAGCGCTCTGGCATTAAGATCGTAAGAGGCTTGCCCAGAACTTCTCCTTCTTCATAACCAAATATCCCTTCTGCGCCTTTATTCCATGAAATTATATTTCCATCGCTATCAGAAAGAATGATAGCATCAACAGCGGATTGTACAACAGAACGGAATTTCAATTCTGATTCATCCAATTTCTCTTCTGTTTTTTTATTTTTAGTGATATCACGTATTAAACAGATTAAGGCAAATCCATTTTCTGTATTAAAAAATCCAAATGAAATACTTGCCGGGAATTCGTATCCCTCTTTTCTTCTAAGAATTAATTCCTGATAACTAGCGTCTTCAAGGTGAGTATGTGTAGATGATAAGTACGCTTTAAGATTTTTCATGTACAGTTCCCTGTAACGGTCTGGAATGAGAACTTCAGGTGATTTGCCTAATAATTCCTGTTTATTATAACCAAACAAATTCTCTGCCTTATTATTGACCTGTACTATGTAACCTTCGTTGTTAACGATAATTATCGTTTCAGGCATTAACCCGATAAAGTCTTCAAATGATAGGGTCCTAAGTGATTCTCCTGGTTCTTTCATAAATTATTGTTCTAATCTTTATCTCTAATTATACTATATTATATTATTCCATAAAGTATTTTTGACTGATTTCAGTTTCACTTTTCTCGACCGCGGGCACCATTTTCAGCTCGACAAAGGTAATGTCAGGAAGCGGATCCGCCCATCATCCAAAGTTGAAGGCCGGTTCGAAACATTGAAATACCCTTTATACTTAAGTAGTTAAAAATGGTTCAATCCTCTATCCAGGTCTGGGAAGATTTCTTCAAACGTTATTACTGGGAAAAAATTCTTGAATTAGCCAAGGATTATCCGCAAATAAGAAGCCTGGTTATCCAATTCCCTGATATCGAACGCTTCGATATGGAACTCGCGCGAGAGCTTCTCGAGCATCCTGAAAGCGTAATGAAACACGCAAATGAGGCGCTAAGCAGCATTGACCTCCCCGCTGATGTTGTTTTTACCAATACCCATGTGAGGGTCGTCAAGATCCCGGAGCGTATCCAGATAAGGGAACTGAGAAGTGGCAATATTAATAAATTCATAGCTGTGGCGGGTCTTATCAGGAAAGCAACTGAAGTCCGGCCAAAGATCATAAATGCTGCCTTTAAATGCCAGCGATGCGGCGATGTTACATTCATGCCCCAGGCAGAAGGCAAGTTTGTTGAGCCTTTTGAGTGCCAGAACGATGATTGCGGGCGGAAAGGGCCTTTTAAACTGATGCATGAACAATCCGAATTCATAGATGCACAGAAACTGCGCATACAGGAATCTCCCGATGACCTCAGGGGTGGCGAGCAACCCCAGACCCTTGACGTTGATGTGGATGACGATCTTGCAGGACTTGTCTCACCTGGTGACCGTGTAGTAATATCCGGTATATTACGTTCATTCCAGCGAAGTAACCGGGAGGGAAAAAGCACTTTTTTTGACCTTGTGCTTGACGGGATATCGATCGATATTGAGGACAAGGAATTCGAAGACATAGAGATATCAAAAGATGACATCGAAGAGATCCTGGCCCTTGGCAAAGATGATGGGATATATAACAAAATAATCGGATCTATTGCGCCTTCTATCTACGGTTATGAAGAAGTAAAGGAAGCAATGGCGCTTCAACTTTTCTCAGGCGTGGCCAAGAAATTGCCCGACGGAGCACGCATTCGCGGTGATATTCATATCCTCCTCGTGGGAGATCCGGGCGTGGCCAAATCCCAATTGCTAAGATATGCGGTGAAGCTTGCGCCGCGTGGCATTTATACAAGCGGAAAAAGTTCAACATCAGCCGGTCTTACGGCGACAGCCGTCAAGGATGAGTTCGGGGACGGGCGCTGGACGCTTGAAGCCGGAGCCCTTGTGCTTGCCGATATGGGTCTTGCCTGCGTAGATGAACTGGATAAGATGGAAACCGAAGACAGGAGTTCCATGCATGAAGCGATGGAACAGCAGACAATAAGCATAGCAAAAGCGGGGATCATGGCGACATTGAAATCACGCTGCGCCCTGCTTGGTGCAGCCAATCCGAAATTTGGCAGGTTTGACAGGTATGAGCCTATAGCAAAACAGATAAACATGCCTCCAGCTCTTCTTTCCCGTTTTGATCTCATATTCATACTTACCGATGAGCCATCAGTGAACAGGGATACGGCAATCGCGCAGCATATCCTGAAAGCCCATTATGCAGGGGAACTTTCAGTTCGCAAGAATAATATTATTAATTCGGGAATAACCTCTGAAGAGATAACAAAAGCTATGGAAGTAATCCAGCCGGTACTGGAATCAGAACAGCTCAGGAAATACATCGCATATACAAAGAGAAATATTTTCCCCATTATCCAGGACGATGCCAGGAAGCAATTGATAGATTTTTACCTTGGCTTGAGGAAACAGGGAGAAGACCCAAATTCCCCTGTCCCGGTGACAGCCCGGCAGCTTGAAGCGCTGATACGCCTGGCTGAAGCCAGTGCTCGCGTTCGTTTGAGCCAGGTCATAACGACTGACGATACAACAAGGACTATCCGTATCGTCATGGCAAGCTTAAAGCAGGTCATGACAGACCCGGAAACAGGAAAGCTTGATGCGGATATTGTGAATGTTGGCATGGGAAAGAACCAGCGGGACAGGATAAAAGTGCTAAGGGAGATAATCAGGGATCTCCAGAATGAGTATAAGGGTGCAGCGCCAATAGAAGAGATTATATCAAAGGCTGAGGAATCTGGTATTAAAAAAGAGACCGTTGAAGATATGATACAAAAGTTAAAGAGCGCAGGCGAGATAATTGAGGCAAGTAATGAAAGGTTCAGGGTAGTTTGAATATGTTCATGAAAAAATATGACACGGACGGAAAAGTGATCGTAGCGGTCTGCGATAGGGATATATTAGGTAAGAAATTCAAGGAAGGAAACCTTGTACTTAAGCTGGATGAAAGCTTCTATAAAGGCAGCGAGGCACGCGAAGACGAGATAAAGGAAGCCCTGACATGCGCGTCTATCGCAAACATCGCCGGTGAAAAAGCAATTGCATGCGCAGTCGGATGCGGGTGCATTGATCCTGATACCGTTATTTATATTGATGGGATTCCCCATGCACAGATGGTGCAAATATGACTGAAATAACAGAAAAAATTGATACTAATAAATTGATGGAACTGGTTATAGATAAACACAATAGATTCCTTGGGATTTTCAAAGAAGAATTTTCCGGGCTCGATGTAAGGCTCAATGCTATTAATAAGCAATCCCAGGACCTTAAGAAAGAAATCGAAACAAATGAAACGAAGATCACGGTCCTTAATGAAAAATATTTTCTCTATTATCACCAGGCGAAAAAACAAAGGGATGAGCTTTTCAATACTGTGCTTGAGAAGATGCACAAGGCCAATGCATCCAATACTCATGATGTAGCGCGCATTTCAAGCAGGATCGAAGAATTTGAGAAAAAACTCCAGAGTTCACGAAATATTGATGAGGAAGACAAAGCAATCGTTGAAATAAAGAAACTGCTTTATGATTTTGAATCCGAAGCCCGAAAATCGGGAATTATTGTGACTTCAAAAGCAATATTGGATAAATTGAATGAAGCGAATGTTTCTCATAAAGAGCTAATATCGATAAAAGACAAGCCAAAACAGGATACCAGTTCGGCAAAAGATTTTGAAAAACAGAAGAATGAGATAGAGGGAAGGCATAACTGGCTGAAAAGAAGAATTGAGAGTCATTCCACTGCTCTGGCTTACTGGGAGAAACAAAAAGGGGGGATAAAAGTTGAGTGAAGATATGGAAAATATTCAACAAAAGGATCCTGAGATGGAAACTCCCACAGATGATCCTTCAAAATCACAAATTGACGCCGCTGGCGAGAGCAAACCTGCCCAGGATCAAGCATCAGGCGAAACCCTGGAAAAAAAACCTGAAGACGTAAAAATACAGGCAGAGCAGCCTATAGTATATCCTAAATTATCGGAACGCGACCTGAAAGAAAAAATAAATCTCCTGCGGCAGAAGATCGAACACGATGAAAGGGATATAAGAGCAATATTTAAGGATATATCACTTCATAACCAGGGTGGGAATGATCTAAAAGCCAAACGCGACGGATTGAATGCAAGAGTCAAGGAACTATCGCCAAAAGCTGCCGCTTTAAGGAAACAGCGTGATGAGATAAATGCAAAGATCGCAGAACTTAAAGCGCAGCGGGACCAGATGAGGGGGAAGGGAAAAGAATTCAATGAAAAGATCGGTGAGCTTAAGAAGACACGCGATGAGTTGAATCTTACCGCACGCGGACGGGCTGAAACTCTTGAAAAAGCTTATGAGGATGAGCTAAATCTCTTTTTGACTGGCGATATACCTCTTGAACATGAGATAAATATTTTCTCCCGGTTAGTAGAGTTAAGCCAGAGATTGGTTGCAACAAAGAAAGCCAATGAGATACATTCTATTATATCCCTTGAATATGCTAAGGGAAAAGATATCTATACTGATATGGATTCCCTGCATGCAAAGATCCAGGCGCTTGCCCAGGAATCACAGAAGTCCCATGAAGAGATGATCAGGCTTTACAATGAAATCGATACTCTGCGAAAGGAAGCGGATTCATATCATTCGCAGTTGAATGAGAAATTTAAGGGCATATCACCGCTTCGAAAGAAAGTGAGCGCACTAAAAGCCGAGATCCCTAAACTTCGTGATGAACTTAGCGCATATCTCGAACAGATGAAAGAATACCAGCTCGTCCGGGATGGGCAGAAAAATGAAGGAAAACGAGAAACTGCCAAAGAAAAGTTCAAAAAGGACGGACGCCTGAGCCTCGATGAGTTCAGGCTGCTTGTTGAGAGCGAGGATATCAAACTTTAATTTGAAGTTCTGGTATCTTTATCCCATATACCTGTAGTTTTTCCAAGAAGTGCAAGCTCGCCCATTATTTTTTTTACTTTTCCGGATAATGGGGCAGGCATTGAATTCTCAAACGCCGTGCCAGGAAGAGGCATGAAATAATGGGAATGTACTTTTCCTCCTTTTCCTGTGAGCCATTTTATCAGGTTCAGGGTCTCAAGCTGGTCTTCTTCGGTTTCGCCAGGCAGCCCGAAGATGAAATCCACGACTGGCGTAAACCCATGGTCCATGCATTTTTCAGCGCCATTAATGATATCTTCAACCGTGTGCTTTCGCCTGATGTTCGTAAGCATCCTCTGGCTTCCTGATTGTCCGCCCATGTTTATCGTGGTGTTTTTACAGTGATCCTGGATAAGTTCCAGGATACTGTCGTTTATGAAATCGGGCCTTACTTCCGAAGGAAAAGTCCCGAAAAAAATGTTCGCTGGTGATAAAGCGCGAAGAAGCGACTCAATTTTTTCAATGCGGGGGTGTACGCCATCCGAGCCATAAGCAAATGCATTTGGGGATGTGAACCTTACATCCCCAAGGAACTTTGCGTATCTTGAAATAATATCAATACTCCTGTGTCTCATATTGTGCCCGAATAATTGCGGGGTCTGGCAATAGGCGCAGGCAAAAGGACAGCCGCGTGTGATCTCGATGGTATTGTGCATTATAGCGGGGTCAAAGGGCGGATAATTATCCAGATCCACGTGAGACCGTTTGTCTGTAATAACAATATCGTTTCCGTTTTTATAGGCAATACCCTTAACCGATGAAACATCTCCATTATTTTGAAGTACATCTATCAGTTCAGGCAATGTTTCTTCACCTTCGCCAATCACAACATAATCAAAAAATCGAAGCGTATCTTCTGGTTTAGCAGATGGATGTGGTCCTCCGCCTATAAATACTGGTCGTATTGTACAGCCTGCTATTTCCTGGAAAATGGATGAAGCCTGCTGCGTTGCAAAGCTATAGATCATTATGCCATCGCATGGGCTTTTTATGATATCCGCTCCCTTAATGAGCGGCATCAGGACAGCAATGCTCTGCATATTCTTTTTAAAGAACCTGAAATTGATCGGGATATTTTTATTGCCGGGCATTTTTTTTTTAGCTTACTTGTGACCGATCGCTTTAAGTGTGCAAAGTGATTATCAATTACCATTTATCCAGATGGACCCTCTCCTCCAGATATGGCTTCTTACCTTCCTTTTTCTCAGCTGGTTTACCTATCGGAATAACGGCAAGCGGAATAATGGATGATGGGATACCCAGGAGTTTTTGCAGGTTCTTACATCGATCCTCCAATGGATAAGCTCCTGTCCATACTGCGCCGTAGCCAAGAGAATGAGCAGCCAAAAGTATGTTCTGAGCCGCGATACTGCAATCCTGCTGCCAGAATTTGGGAATTTTATCAAGTTTTGGGTCTCCACATACTACTATGGCAATAGCAGCATCTTTTGCCATCTGGGCATAAGTACTTGCTTTTGGTATTTCATTAAGAATGGATCTACTTTTTACAATTATGAAATGCCACGGCTGGGAGTTGACGGCTGACGGACCGCTCATCGCAGCTTCAATGATCTTTCTAATATCGCCTTCCGGGATTTCTTCTTTTGTATATTTTCTTATTGATCTTCTTGTTCGCAACGCTTCTAAGACTTCCATAGTTCATACCTCTATTGATAAAATCCTGTTCTCAACTTACCTCTTCTTTTTCTGTTTTGCGGGTAATGATAATACATATTCATAAGAACTCCTCAGCAATTCATGGAATTTTTCAGGGTGATTATACAGGGAATCGGGCAGAACCACATATTCTTTCATGACCCGCCCCTTCACTGGTTCAAATGGCTTTACCTCATCGTTTTCTGAAATTATTGTTTTTCTGTCCTGTTCTGGTAAGCGAATGAAAATATCGTTCTCGAAAACTCCTGCCAACATATTATCATTTGCAAAATAAACCGGGCATCCGAACATCTTCTTTTTCTTAACATCAAATGCGGATATTTTCTCATCAAGGAATTTACTTAATTCTTCGCCCGGTTTTTTCCATGCCATGGTTTGACTCCTATGATATTTTTTTCCCGATCAACCTTCCGCGTCCCACTTTTCCTTCATCAGCAGCTTTGACCCATTTGTTAAGCCCGTCATCGGATGCCTGGTACAATTCTTTCCCGTATTTAGAAATAATACTTTCTCTCAATTCGTCCCTGAGTCTATTCCGGTAAAGGCGGCAGTGGTGAGCGAAATCTGTGCTCAAATCCTCTTTTTCAACGATAACAAAATCTTTTTCCGTTAATATTTCCCCATACCCATCCAGCGTTTCCAGATACGGAAAAGCCATGAAAGTATTAAGTTCCTCGCATTCTTTATCCCCCATTTTCCCGGTCTGTATCCAGTCGGTAAAAGCGATAACTCCGCCGGTTTTCAAAACCCTCCTGGCCTCCCCGATCAACCTCTCTTTATCGGTAATGTAGCACCAGGCATCCTGCCCCCAGACCGCGTCAAAAGTGCCTGCATGAAATGGAATGTCAAGGGCGTTCCCCAGCCTGAAACTTACAAGATCAGTAAGTCCATCCCTTTCTGTTCTTGTTATTGCCTCATTCACCATTTTCACGGTCGCATCCAGTCCCGTGACCTTGCACCCATATTTTCGTGCCAGGTGCCGAGCAGGTCCGCCAAGGGCGCTGCACAAGTCCAGGATAGTTGATGTTCTCTTTATTCCGGCATTTTTAGCAAGGATGTCTGTTTCCTTTTCTCCGCCTACGTGTATCTCTTCCCCCATCAATAATTCCCACAGCTGGCCGACAGGTCCTTCGTATATTTCGTTTATATCACCTATTGTGAAGTCCAATCTCTTACATTCCAGATCCCTATTCAATAATTCACCTCCTTTATTAATTAGACAATATTTTCCGGGTTTATCCAACACAATGGGTCAGGTGCGAGCATGTCACCTTTTTCATAATACGCCATTGCCCTGCATCCCCAGCATACCGAATTGTTTTTGCATCTGCCACAATGCCCTTTCATATTGACCGGATCATGCAGTTGCACGAACAGAAGCTCGTTCCCATATCGTACCATGATATTTTCCAGTGTCATATCATGTATGTTGCCAAATCCTTTTCTGATCACAGAACAGGGAGTTACATCACCATCTATTGTCACGCAAATTATGCCTCCGCAGTAGAATTTACTGGTATCCATGGTACTTATCGACAAGCCAGAACCCGGATAATTCAGTTCATCTCTTTTTTCACAGGCACTTTTTATCTCATTGATACCGGGTATCCATTCCGGGTGATCCAGAGCAAGACCTGTCCTGCACATCTGGGTGAGGCATGTTCTCATTCCTTTTCTCTTGAAAAAATACCCTGAAGTTCTCTTGATATCTTCCCCGGCCAGGAGTTTCGAGAAAGTGATACAATTTATCATATTCTCCGGTCTTTTGCCAAAGGACTGGACATTATCTACCCCTTTTAATATCGCTTCTATCTTTGTTCCGGGATCTCCCGTATGTAGCTTTCCATATATCCTTTCATCCAGACTATCAAGGTGCACTGAAATAAAACCACCTTCAGATACCTCGACTGCTTTCTGTGCTATGTTTTCTTTTTCAAGAGGGATCCCGCTTGTCCAGATATTGTTCTTTAAGCCTTTATCGATGGCATATTTCATTAACTCAAACCAGTCATTCCTGACAAGAGGATCACCTCCCAGCCAGTCGATAGCCCTGACTTCCATTCTTGCAGCTGAATCTATTATCGCTAATATGTCTTTTTTTGGAAGCTCTTTGCCCGGTATATCTTTTGAGGCAGCATAACAATAAAGGCACCCCTGGGGACATGCCAGGTTTGATTCTACCTGGACTGAATATACCTTACAATCTTCAAAATATTTCATCTCTTCAATGTGGTCCGGATGAAAACAACCGTACATTATTACTGGATCTTTTTCATTCATTTCAGTTAACATCCCTTAGTATGCATAGATGTACATCCTCATATATTCATATATTTTATACATTAATAGTCCAAAATCAGCTCATTGCCCCAGCAGGTTAATGGAAATTAAAGGAATAACCATCATCAGGACGACCAGGATAAATCCTGCCTTTGCGACCTGGAAAATCCCTACCTTCTTAACGAATCTCTCAAGTATGGCAAGAATGACCAGAGGTATGAGCATGGCGTTGAAAACACTTGTGGAAATTTCATGTTCCGTTGGAAGAAATTTCGCGAAAGGATCCGGATTTGCCCATCTTACGAGATAGAATATAAGCGGCATGTGTGCAAGTCCCAGATAAGCAAAAGTCAAAAGATGGATCTTAAGCCATGTTTTTAACCTGGGGTTTGGAACTACCAGTTCGATTTCCCTCCTGTTTTCTATAAAATACAATATCAAAAAGATACCCAGGAGCACTCCTGAGATCACTGTCGCAACCGCCCATGACCAGAAGGCAAGAAGTGTGGGTACTAATAAGAATGCACTGATGACCGCAATCAACTGGCATGAAATGATCCTTATATTTGAAGCAAGACCCACTGTAATAAAAGTTAAGGGAATTGCGAAATTATGACCCCATCTTGAGTCTTCCTGGAAAAGAAAAAAAGCCGGACCAAGCCAGAATACAAGCCATGCGATACCCAGAATAAGAATGCCATTCCCCGCTGTCATAACCCTGTCAACATCTGATTTTTGAAAACCCACCATATTTATAACTTGACCTCAAAATATATGAACGTTTCTGACATACTGCTATTGGATCTTGAAATATGATATCCATAATCACTCCTGTGTTCAATGAGGAAAAAAATGTAAAACCCTTTATTTCTCATATAGGATCGCTGGATGGGGATTTTGAGCTCATAATCGTGGATGGGGGAAGCAGCGACAGCACAATGGAAGAAGTACAAAAATGTATTGATAGCCTGAACCACAACCTTATCTTACTAGAATCTGAGCGGAGAAGATCGATCCAGATGAATAAAGGGGCACAAATGGCACATGGTGATATTCTCCTTTTTCTTCATGTTGATTGCGTTCTCCGGAAGGATGCTTTGACAATTATAGAGAAACTCATGTGTGACAATAATGCTGCAGGAGGGGGTTTCAAACAGGCATTTTCCAATCCTGACCTTTTCCTTAAATTCCAGAGCGAGATCGGTAATATCAGGGCAGGCATGACTAAAGTGTTTTTCGGGGACTATGGGATCTTCCTGAAAAAAGAAGTTTTCCGAGAGATTGGTGGTTATGATGAAATCCCTTTTCTTGAAGACGTTGAGATCTGCAGGAAAGCGAAAAGATTTGGCCGGCTTTTGCAGGTCAATAGGAGAATTGTAACTTCACCCCGTCGGTATTTAAAAAAAGGGAAAGCCAGGTTGACCATCGCTTTTATCCTGGCCAACCTGTTCAACGAAATCGGGTGGCGTCCCGGGTTCCTCTGGAAATATATCGTTGAAATGTAAAAACATTCCTTTATCAATACCCATAACCACCCATGGATTGCGTGGCAGTCGGTGTTGGTTTAATAGTGGTTGATACCGGAGAGGCCTCAGGTACGACCCTGGCCATTTGTGTCCCCACGTTTTGTGTCGTTTATATAATAGTACAGGGGCATTTGTTTAAAGGTTGTTTGTTTGGAACCATTATTGGTTATTTCGCCGAAATCTGAGGTATTCATCAAAGATGGTGCTACAATATTTTCACCATAGTATACAGGCCATGTTTTTAAGCAGTTACCTTTGCAATTGCTCACACCAGGGTTATCTTTATTAAAATTATAGAGAGTGTTTCCCCTGGCATCGACTATGAATTTCATATTGTCTTTATCAGCGATAAAAACTGTATAGTCCGGTTTTGCTACAAACCACACCTTGCTCACGCCGTCTCCTTTAATATCGCCCGGATTAACATCACCGGAGAAATAATATAATGGCCATCCTTTATAGGTGGTTTGTTTTACTCCATCATCTCTTGTAATTGTTCCAAAATCAGACGAAACAAGTCCCGAAGTTATAGTGATTTTTTCCTGGTAGAAAACAGGTCATGAATTAAGACAGGCACCTGTACATTTGCTATCCCCCATTACATCTTTTGTAAACGAATAAAGTGCATTTCCTTTATCATCCACGATATAATTTCCAGTAGAGAGTTTAACTGTAGGTCGCTCTGTTGTCGGTTGTACTGTAGGCGTTTCTGTTGCTGGTATTTGTTGCGAAGTTGGTTGTACAGTTGGTTGTTGTTGGGTGCAACCACTTGTAATTAAAATGACCAATATTCCAAACAGGACAAATATTGATGATATTTTCTTCATATTTCTTTACCCCAATATTTAATTGATTAAACTTGCTGATAAAGTTTTGGAAGAAAAGTCATCGTTGCCTATTTCCAGGGAGTTTGAGAATATCCGATTCAAAATATATGTATATACGTAGATGCATAGTAATTATTGGGACGACTCATTAATGAATAAAAAAAACGAATCTGGGTCCATTTCAGAATTTATCAGTCGCAGGAAATTCCTAGTATATCTTGGTCTTTTTCTTGGTATGATAATCGAAGGTCTTCGCTTTCTTAAAACTGAAGGAATAAAGACCATTAATAGCTTCAGGATAAGGAGCATCGAACAAACTCCTTCATTTGACCCTGAAACATGGAAATTGACCCTGGATGGTCTTGTGGATTCGACATTTCAAATAACCTATAAAGAACTTTTAGATCTAAAAAGTGAAGAGCAGGTAACAGATTTTCACTGTGTTGAAGGATGGTCTGTAGATAAAGTCAAATGGAAAGGCGTCAGGTTAGGGGTCCTTTTTAATATGGCAGGTGTCAAACCTGATGCGGAATTTGTAACATTCCATTCTGCAAGTGGTTTGTATAATGACAGCTTATCGATAAAAGAAGCGCTTGAGACAAATGTTATGCTTGCCTATATGATGAATGATGAGCCATTACCGCTTGAAAACGGGGGTCCTCTTCGTCTTGTGATGCCCCGGATGTTCGGATATAAGAATGTAAAATGGGTTAACAGGATAACTATTACAAAATCACAGGAAACAGGTTACTGGGAAAGAAATGGATATAAGATAGATGGAGTATCGTACCCTTGAAGATAGTAAGATTTGATATTAGCGCGAGAGTTCTACACTGGTCTCATGCCATATTTTTTCTATGGCTCCTTGTAACGGGCATACATCTCTTCCTTACTCCAAAGTCGCTTCTCGGTGACCCGTTAATTAAAATGATACACATTTATGCATCTATTCCTTTTATTTTAATACCGGGGATCGCCTACATAATAGGGAGCAGGTACATGCGCAACGATATTAAAGAGTTGGTCTCTTTTAAAAATGATGAAATAAAATGGTTTTTTGATTCTTTTAAAAACACTCATGTCAATAAGTTCAATCCCGGACAGAAAGTGAATTTCCTGGCTACCCTTCTTTTGATAGCCGGGCTTTCCCTGTCAGGACTTGTAATCTGGATGAAATCGATGTTCAGCGTAAATTTCGTAGAATTGAACTTCATTGTACATGATTTCCTGGCTGAATTATCGATAATAATTATTTCAGGTCATATTATTTTTGCACTATATAATAACGAATCGATCCGTGGTATTGCCTATGGGGTTGTGGATGAAAAATGGGCAAGGGAACATTACCCTGAATGGTGGGAAAAAACAAAGTGATCCAATCCGAAAATCGTTTTCAGCAGGTGATCCGGAGATTGCTGAATACAGAATCAAAAACGCAAGTTTTGCTCTTTGCGGACTTTGCAGTGAAAAAACGCTCATGAGCTCATACATGAAGCAAGAAAAACAAAGTTTTTACATCGGCATTAAATAACACAAAGTACAACCGCATTATAACAACATATATATAAATTAGCCATTCTCCAAGATTACCTTCCTGATACCTTTTCCATATCCTTCAAGTCAAAAAGCATTACTCCTGGGATCCTCTCACTGAAACTCTTTGCAAAAATAGCATAATATTCTTTCCTTTTCCCCGTATTCCATTCAACGAACTTTGCCTTTCCTTTGAGGAGACAAAGTATATTGTTGGCATCAACATCATCGTTCCACTTGCATTCTGCAAACAATATTTCTCTCTTCTCGTTATTCAGGGCGACAATGTCTAACTCAAAAGTGTTCCTGCCTTTGTCTGCTGATGGCATCTTCCCCCATTCTTTTCCTATCTTAAATGGGTATCTGGGAAGTGTTTTTGAAGATGTTTGCGAGGAGTTTCTTATAGAGCAGAACAATAACGTTCTGACGATATGCCTCTTATCCCCTCAAAGCAATTGTATTCGCCTATCCTGTGCCCATTATTTATTAAACTTGTATTATTTAATTTTAGGCGCCGATATTTCAGTATCAATAGACTGTTTTGAATAAATTTTGATCCGCAGATGACGCAAATTTTCGCATATGTAAAATTCCTAAACATCAATCTAACCAAAACCTCAAAAATCCTCGACACTCATAGAAATATATATAAACCCTCCAGCCAAAATAATCCATTATGCTCGATCAATCCATCCGTTCATGGAACCCATGGTGGGCGCAAAAGATGCCTCCATCCCTCACAGGCATCAGGAGGGATATCACGGAAGACATAATCAAAAGCCTCGGAACTCCCCACATAAAGGACATAATAGGGGTCAGGCGGTGCGGCAAGACCACCATTCTCTATCAGGTGGCAGAGCACCTGATATCCCAGGGAGTGCCCGCTAAGGACATAATGTTCCTGAACTTCGATGATCCATCGATAAATGCAGCCTCATTTGAAGAGCTACAGAAGGAGATATTCAAAATAAATCCTGATATATCCCACATATTCCTTGATGAGATACAGCAGAAAAACGGATGGGAGCGGTGGGTCAGGATGCTTTACGACACAAAAAAATTCCAGAGGATATTCATCTCAGGCTCATCTGCAAGCCTGCTTTCACAGGATATCGGAAGAGTACTGACAGGCAGGCATATAACCTTTGCAGCATCGCCTTTTTCCTTCAGGGAATATCTCAGGAAAAGAGGATGGGAGGATTTTGCGCCTGAATATCTTGCTTATAATAAGGACAAACTCCTCCATTACCTTGGCGCATATCTTGAAGCTGGGGGCTTTCCTGAAACAATAGGACTTGATGATTTCGGGCGAAAACAGGTACTCACCTCGCTTTACAATGACATTCTTGCCAGGGACATTTCCTCAAGATATGGCTCATCCTTTGAGATCACAGATAGAATATGCCGGTTCATGCTTACGAATCCGGGGGCGTCTTATTCAAGCAATAGCATAGCGCAGGCTACCGGAACTGCTGTTGAGACCGCTGAAAAATATATCAGCTACCTGAAAGAATCCCTCCTGATTTATGAACTTCCAATTTTTTCTTTCAAATTAAAGATGCAATTCAAACAAAATAAAAAGACATATCCTGCGGATACTGGTGTCCGCAATGCCGTATGTTTGCGTTTCGCCCAGGATGCAGGAAGGCTTGCTGAGACGATGGTTTTCCTTGAAATAAAGCGGCGAAATGATGAAGTTTACTACTGGAAAAGCCATGAAGGGTATGAAGTTGATTTTGTTGTAAGATCGGGGCAAAAGATCACAGAGCTTATCCAGGTATCATGGAATGTTGGTGACGAGGCTGTGCCAAAGCGGGAAGAACGCGCGCTCTGGCGCGCTATGGAAGAACTCGAAGTCGATTCGGGAATCATTTTGACTGAGGACTATGAGAGAAGTCTTGAAAAAAATGGAAAGATCATAACATATGTATCAATGTGGATGTGGCTTCTTGCCCTCCAAAAAATATGACAAGTAAAGGAATTTCCCAAGAGCCTTAAAAAAACAGGGATTGCGCTTCTCCTGAAAATATTACGATCGCTGATATTTCAGTTGTTCTTGGCGCCGAGCTTATAAAGACAGGGGCGCCGGGAAGAAGCGAGAGGAACGTGAATATGGCCAATCTGCCGTATCCAGAAATGAGCCGGATTGCGAAATCGACAAACTTATTCGACAACCGCAAAGTTTATTTTAGCGCATATGTTACGAGGAAGGTGAAATACAGGCAACTTTTGATTTATTGTATCATATTTTCAATATCCTGGATCGCATCAGCTTCGAATAATACAACCGATCCCGGAAATAATACCATTCCAGAAGCTATCCCCCAGACGGTGGGCATCCTGAAAATAATAACTATTCCGGTGGATGGGGCAATATCCATTGACAATCAGTATGTAGGCAGCGGACTTTATTATAACACTTCCTTTCCGGCAGGATTATACCGAATCTCATTTGGCGCAATTTCAGGCTATGAAACGCCAATGAACCAGACGATCAACATATCTGCCGGGAACCAGACAAACCTCATTGTCCAATACACAACCTTCATAATAACACCGCCAGATGTGATAATCACAAAAGAGACGCCCAAGACATCCATCGCAGCAGATGAATCAATCGAGATGATAATCAAAATAAAGAACAACGGGAATATCAAAGCATCAGGTGTCTCCCTGAACGAATCTCTTCCTGATTGTGCAGTTCCCTTAAAGGAAGAAAATTTCTCAACTTTCGACCTTGAAAGCGGAGAGAGCAGGATATTCACATTTGAATTCATGCCATTAAAATCTGGATTATGCATTTTTAACCCATCTAAGGTGACATTTAGCGATCCGGAAGGAAATAAATACTCAAAGTTCTCAGATGAGGTAAAAGTCCTGGTTCAGGCTTTACCATCAAGTGAACCTCACCTGATAATTGATAAGAATGTGGACAGGTCCACAGCGGTTGTGGATGATGGCGTTGCGATCACAGTGAAAATAAATAACGACGGGTCTGCGACAGGATACAACGTCTCTCTTGTGGATGCAATTCCTGCATGCGCCGTGATCTCACAGGGCGCTAATAGCTGGACAGGCGACATTGCGCCTGAAGAACAAAAAGTAAATACCTACATAGTTAGCCTGAAAACACCAGGTCTCTGTTCGTTTGAAGCTGCAAAAGTAAGTTACAGCGACTTGAAAAACAACAGTTTCACAAAATATTCGCAACCCCTGAACATATATGTTAAAGAGAAAACCGTAAGCGAAGCGCTGGATCCGGCTATCAAGCCAATAGTGATGGTGGGTACTGTAATCGGCTCCCTTATAACGATCATAACTGTTTACAGGAGTATGAAGAGCAAAATAAAAAAAGAGAAAGAAAATAAGTAGTAGCCGTATCGATCGATATATTTTTGGTGAAAAGTCGTCATTAAAATTAAGCATGATCGACAAAATAATTATCCAATTTAAGTAATATAATTTCCGGCACACACAATCTCTCATGCAACTACATATTATACCGTCCTCACCGGCCGCAATCGGCTGCAATCAACCGTAATCGAAAAGCAGAGCGGGAGAGGTTTGCCTGCCAGGAATAAGTGCGATCAACTCCAGCAACAGCTGGCAAAAAAAACCGGCGAGAAAAAGACGAAAGCTATATTAACCAATAATTCATAAATTAGAAACGCAGTATATACTATTTAAGGATAGGAGTTTATATGAAAATATTTGAAAATATAACAAGTGGATATAAAAGAATCGCAACGGGAATAGCAATAGTAGGATTTTTATCAATGATGTATTTAGCATTGATCCCCGGGGCTTCAGTGGCTTATGTTTATGGACCAGCCGGCGGAGTAATATCCGGGGCATTTGTCTTTATTAAGGAGTGGCCGCAGTATAATTCGACTACCGATGTTGATGGGACATATTCGATCAATCAGATGCCGATAGGTGAATATACATTAGTCGCAGCGGGGAATGACTCCTATGCTCCTAATATTACATGGATAAATGTTACAGAGGGTGACACGAATTTCCATGATATAACGTTAAGTCCGGCGAATAAATATTATCTGCCCTTCCTGTACCAGAATGATGTAGCATATCAAGCGGCCTTCCAGGTGCAGAATAATGGTACATCTAATTCTTCTGTTGAAGTAACGTTTTATAATCCAAATGGGACAAAAGCAGGAAATGATTTTAGCATAGTTCAACAGGGCGAATTGTTGAATAAAAAAGTATTCGATATCACAGGAAAAATACCACTTTTTGTTGGCTCTTATATGGTTAAATCAGACTCATCTCTTATGAATGGGGGATACATATACTCTATTGGAAAGGACGTTTATTCTCTCGCGCCGGCAATAACTGATGCCGATTTAGCTACCAGTGCTTACATACCATTCCTTTATAATTCAGGAGCTTATAATTCAGGAGTCCAGGTCCTCAATCCTGGAAACGAAACGGCAAATGTGACTGTTACCTATTATAATCCGAGTGGGGGTGTTGTTGCAAGTAATACGTTAGATGTACCTCCAAAAAATCTGGGCGGACCAGCAATGCCAGCTGGATTGATAGGATCTGCAGAAATAACAGCAAATCAGTCTATTGTTGCTCAGGGATTTATTAGAACTACAGCATCAAGTGTTTATAGTATTGCTCCAGCACTCATTACACCAGTAACCAGTGCTTACATACCATTCCTTTATAATTCAGGCGCTTATAATTCAGGAGTCCAAGTCTTCAATCCTGGAAGTGTAACGGCAAATGTAACTGTAACATTTTATAATCCGAGTGGCGGTGTTGTTGCAAGTAATACGTTTAATGTACCTCCAAAAAATCTTGGTGGACCAACAATGCCAGCTGGATTGATAGGATCTGCAGAAATAACAGCAAATCAATCCATTGTTACTCAGGGATTTATTAGAACAATAGCCTCAAGTGTTTACAGTGTTGCACCGCAAGTGAGAAAACCAGGGTATGTTCAAGATGCACATATACCATACTTATATAGTACAACAAGTAGCCATGACAGTGGTGTACAGGTATTAAATCCAAACAGTCAGAGTGCAAGTGCAAATATCATCTTTTATTATTCCAATGGCACTGAAGCATATAATTATTCAAATACCGTACTTCCATATGGTCTGACTGGTATTGGAGTCAAAAACATCTTGCCTGGTGTTAACTTCACTGGGTATGTAAAGGTAACGGCAAATCAATCTATAGTTACCCAAGGTTATATTAGAACTACAGGATCAAATGTATACAGCATTGCTCCACCGGTTGAAAGATAAATAAACAAAATTATTAAGAGCGAAACTCAATTTTCGCTCTTAATAAATGATAAAAAATTGGTTTAATACCTTTTAAAATAAATTAAACTTAAATGTAGTTAATACTCAATGTCAAATTAATTGATACGGTAGATTAATAATGTCTATTAAAACTGCTTGGGATCTCCAAAGTGAAATATTTTCGGAAATTGGCAAATATCCTAATACGAATATTGAATTCCCCTCATATCAGATGCCTAGAATTGGCTCTATAGTATTAGAATCTGGTTGTGGCGGGGGTATTATGATGGATTATTTCTCACAACACGGGAGCAAAGTGATAGGGATAGATATCTCTATTGAAATGCTGAAAAAGTGCAGAGTCAAAGGGGGACAAGTGGTATTGGCAGATGTCAGAAATGTTCCTTTTAAAGACAACTCATTTGATTATGTAAGTTCTCTTGGTGTTATCGAGCATTTTCCAGAAAGTAGAATTGCCTTTAAAGAATCTATCCGTATTTTAAAAAATAAAGGAACCTTGTCATTAACAATTCCAAATAGATACTCTTTTTTTATCCTGCTGAGATATTTCGCTCAAAAACTAGGTTCTTATTCTCAGAAATACTCGCAGCATTTCTCTGTTTCTGATATTGAAAATTGGTGTAATGAAGAAAATGTACGAATTGAGGATAAACAGATTTGGAGATTTGCTCCTTCTGGCTTATCTGGATTTAAGAAGATCATGATGGTTACTGCAAACTTTTTAGATAATATAATATGTAAAATCTATAACAAATTTGGCAACTTCTTATGCTTTCGAATACTCAAGGATAAACCATAATTATCAATAGCGGTCTAAATTTCTTATTCTTTTAACACTTTATTCGAAAAATAATTTTGAATAGATATAGGTAATAATGGCATTAATCTGTAATACATTCTATTTCTAAGTGCTTTTAAATAAACAATTGATAGAACAAAAGACAAGCCAATGAATTTAAATTTATTCTTATTCAAACTAATAAGTGGGTCAACCATAAATCTAGGAAGTAACCCTATTCTGTTCTTACTTACGTGTCCACCCATGCATCTTAGAATAGAATTTAAATATAGATTCTTATCTTCAAATTTCATGTGTCCTAGATCATCAAAAATATTCGTTGAGGATTTCTTATCGAGATCTTTATAAATTTTATCCTTTTCAACCATTGCCCGCATTTCTGTCCCAGGGAAATAAACCAAATTATTCATATGAGCATTAAAAGGGGGTACTATATTTTTAATCAGGTTGATTGTGGCAATTATGTCCTCATCAGTTTCATAAGGATTCGATATAATAAATTGATAGTTCGTCGGGCTTAATTTATCCTGATATTTATTAATAACTTTTGAACTATTTAAAACCATATTATTATTAAAACGACGTTTATAAATTTCCCTGTTAATTCTTTCACTTCCTGTCTGAACACCCATAAAAACCCGCTTAAGACCTGTATCGATTAAAAGTCTAAATGTTTCCTCATCTGTAAAATGCGGTGTAAAATAGCATTCAAAAGGAATATTGATCTCTTTTTTGTATTTTTTTGAGAAATTAATTAATTCTTCTTTTGTCCTTACTGTAAAAAGATCATCTTCAATAAAAACCATTTTGGCTTCAGGGAATATTTTCAATAAAACCTTTATTTCACCTATTACTCTATCAACAGATTTCTTGCGTATAATAGTCCCTTTGGCTTTGTATAATTCATTCAGTACATTGTTTGAGCAATAAGTACAGGCATATGGGCAGCCTCTTGTAGAGAATACTGAGATTCTACCACTGTAAAATTGCCAGAAATTATCTTTAAAGAATTCATCCGCATTAACAAAATTATTATTGTTTAGAATGTATTGGGATTTTAAATTATAATCTGGATATGGCAGCAAATCAATGTTTTCGAATAATTGACGCACAGGGTTCTTTACTATTTTCCCATTGTAGTTAAACCAAAAATTCCTTGTATCCAAATAGCTTTCTTTTTTTTTGATTTTTGTTATCAGTTCAAGTAAGGCCTCTTCACCTTCCCCTATTCCAACAGCATCCACCTCATTAACACAGCTTTCAGGAAAAAGGGTAGCGTGAATTCCTCCCCATACGAAGTAGCTGTTTATTTTGGGTCTCAAAAATCGAATTACTTGAACTGTTCTATTATAGTAAGCACTCATGCAGGAAAAAGCAATTAATTGACAATCTTTAATTAAATCTTGTAAATCATTTAAGGTTTTATCCGAATAATTTTCATTTCCGTAACGGCTGAACATAGGCATAAATATCATTTTCGTCTCAAAACCATTCTCCTGCAAATAAGTAGAAATGCTCCTTAAGCCATGCTCTATGGATCTTTCATTTGTGGAAATTAATGCAATTCTCATTTTAGTCTTAGTCCTTCCTATCAATTGTGTTATTTAGCATATACTTATTTAAACCTAACTTCGACAGATTCAACATGAGAATAAGTAGCATGTCAATTCAAAGTATATTTATTTATTTTTAAATATACTATTTTATCATATGAATCCATTTATTTATTACATATACCCAATAATTCTAAACTCTCTTCGATATGATCCTTAATTATGTAATAATCAGCTAGACTATATTTTAACGAAATACTTTTCTTGTCATCATTGTCTATTAAGATATTTGTTTTCAGAATTTTGATTATAGATATCTTTATCGATTCTGGTATTAATCTTCTAAAATTAAAAGGGTCTAACGAAATTATTCGTAGGATTTTCTTAATTCTCTCTATTTCTAATTTATTTATATTTTCAGTTCCACTAATTCCCCATAATTTCACATCTAAAAATTTATTTTTTAGTGTCTTTTCTAATTCTTGTGGATTATATTCTCTTACATGAAATCTATTGAAGGGTTTTTGGCCTGGTTTTAATCTATAAGTTCTGTTAGGGGTCGTAATTATAAGGAGTCCATTTTTTTTCAAAACTCTATATATTTCAGAGATATAATTTAAATCCTCTTTTATGTGTTCTATCACATGAAATGAAATTACGACATCGAAAGTATCATTACTATAAGGAATATTTTTTCCATCATATAATTTGAATATACAATTTCTTGACTCATATTTTTTAGAAGCATGCAATATTGTTTTATTGTCTATATCCAGCCCTATAATTTTCGCAACATTCTTTGATAAAAGGCTTGTACCATAACCTTCTCCACACCCAACTTCTAAAACAAAACTATCTTTCGGAGTTATATCTTGAGCGAATTTATATGCAAATAAATGACGCAACCATAACAGATATTCATCTCTGGATTCAAAATTTCCGGGTATTATTCTCTCTCCAGTTTTGGATATTAATGTATACATAATTTTTTATTTTGTCAAAATTAGATTCTAATTATTAGACCTTTTCATATTCTTTTTCATACATTTAAGTATCCATTCAAATAATAAAATCTAATATATTTTCCACAAATTCAGAAAGAACAATTTTATCACCCAATAATTCAATCAGTATTGGTTGATGATTAGCAAATTCTCTGGCGAATTAAAATGAAAAAAGTTAGAATTATTGTAACAACTCATGATTTTGTCTCACCAATTCGTGGAGGAGGTGGATTACGCACAATTAAAACCGCGATTGAATTAAATAAAAGAGGGCACTTTGTAAAAGTATTGGCGCCCACTGATAATAATATTATAGCAAGGGTAGAAGTTTTAAATTTACCATATATTTCCAAAAACCATTCATTTGTACTCACTTCAACAAAATTTATGCTACTTTTTTTTATCGAATTATTTAAGATGAATAAAATCGACCTTATATTTGCTCATAATTCCGTCGCAGGAATTCCTGCCATAATTTACGGAAAAATATTTAAAAAAAAAGTAATTATAGATGCTACTGATATTCATACAGAATACTTAAAAGTTTCATGCAGAAGTTTCCCCCTGAATATTTTTGTTTCAATTCTTTCTAAACTTGAATATTCTTCTTTAAAAAATGCTAACAAAATCATTGTGGTTTCAAATGCAATGAAAGATTTTCTAATTAAAAAAGGTGTTGATGCGAACAAATTACATGTTGTTTATGATGGTGTTGACGTAGATAATTTTTCAATTGAGAAAAAGATAAAGAATAATTATATAGTTATTCATCATGGTGGGATTGATATTCAAGATGGTGTGCATTATATTGCAGAAGCAGCTCCATTGATTTTATCAAAATATCCTGATACTGAATTTCTCATAGTAGGGGATGGTAAATGTATCGATTTTGTTAAAAATACTGCCAAAATAAACCGAGTTGATAAATCGTTTATATTTACTGGATGGAAACCCTATGAGGAAATGAAGGAATATTTAAAACTGGCTGATATAGGTTTAATAACAAGACCTGATACAATGCCAAACAATACGGTTTTGACGTTGAAACTTTTGGAATATTGGGCAAGTGGAACGGCTGTTGTTTCTTCCAAGCTTAAAGGGATCCAAGAAATAAGCAAAGAGAATGAAGATATTGTTTTCTTTGAACCTGATAATCCTGATGATTTAGCACAAAAAGTAATATGTCTGATGGATGATTACACTCGTCTTTCTATGATACAAAAAAATGGAAGGATAAAATCATCACAAAAATTCAATTGGAATACTCTTATTAATGAGATTGCAGATGTAATAGAGGATTTATAATGGAAAATTGTTTGGAATTACCAGAAGCAATTGAGTATAGTTTGCTCAAGAAAATCCGATTACCGATTATTATGAATCTATTAAAGGCTACAGATACCGATGTTATTTTAGATGTAGGTTCTGGAGGTGGTTATTTCACAAGAATCCTGGCTGAGAAATGCAATTTCGTTATTGGATTAGATAAATCATTTATAAATGCTAAAAATGCAAAGCGATCGATGAATAATGATAAAGTAGTAAATTTTGTTGTTGGAGACGCTACCAGATTACCATTTAAGAATAATGTTTTAGATAAAATATTGGCGACAGAGATCATTGAACATATAGAAAATGACAATTTATTTATTGAACAATGTGAAAGAACGCTCAAAGATAAGGGTTCGATTGTAATTACAACTCCCTGCACGAATCCCACATTTTCACTAAATTGGCTAACAATATTATCTGGCGTAAACATTGAAACAGATTTTGGACATGTAAGAAAAGGATACTCAAGAAAAGAAATGGAAATTCTTTTAAGCGCAAAAAATCTCAAAATCATTAAGGTGGGCTATTTTTCACAATTTTTTTCAGAAATAATTATGATTTTAACATATATGGGCAGAACAGTGCATTCAGGAGGTAAGAGATGGACCGATGGAAAAAGTCAATCAAATCTTATTAGAACTAGAAAATTCAAAATTTACAAAATTATTTTCCCCGCATTATATCATTTTGCACAGCTTGATAACTTGATATATATATTTAAAGGACATCATATTGTTGTCAAGGCTTCAAAAATAATTGATGAAGAAATTTAATTTTCAATAATTAATAAATAAAAAAATTATATAACTAAATCTTACAACATCTTATACAACCTGGAAACAGTTTTACTTTCTTTAAATTTGTTCTGAACTTTCTTGCTTTTTTATTGTTCCATATTTTATTAAAAGAACCATTTCTCAAATTTCCGAATATATAAAACATACATGAATAAATATTACCCTCAGGTGTAATCCGAGCAGTACCCCAGGGCCAGAAACATTTTTCCTGGTGCACATACCCAGATAGATTTAAGTAATAGCCTTCAAAATCATCTGGCCTCAAATCAGGAGTGAATGAAACAGTTACTCTTTGTTTCTTGCATTCCTCAATTATCTCATAATATTTCAGATCAAGTTTCGCAACATCATTTTTTGAGAGAGTCATTGATGTGGCATCCATATACATCTCCTCATCAAATATTTTATTTGAAACTATTTTATTTGCATCTTGATGCTCTTTATCAATGAATACCAGATGCTGAAAAGAGCAATCTGCATCAAGCTCTTTTGCATATGGTATTATCTCATCTATTCTATTAAGATTCATTGGACTGATAACACAATTAAGTTTGATGGGAATTTTCTTATCATAACTTCTCAAATATCTCAGGTTTTTTATTGTTTTGTCAAATGTTCCTTTCGAAGATCTTATTTCATCATGTATCTCTCTTGGGCCGTCTAATGATACTCTCAGATCTTTTATCCCTATTTTAGCAAGCCTATCTATCCTTTCCTCATCCAATAAAGCAAAATTTGTTGTTATAGAGCAAGAGAAACCATTTTTTTTCAAATACTCCAGAATATCGAATATTTTCGAATGAGTGAATGGTTCACCTCCTATGAACCCTATGAAGGGCTTATATGGATAAAACTGGTAACTTTTATTAAGATCATCAACAATAGCTTTTATTTCTTCTAAACTTAACTCATTCGTAACATCAAGAACTCTAGTCCCCTGGCCGTAAATAGAGCACATTTTACATCGCAGATTGCATCTGTAAGTAATCATCCAGATTATAACAGGAGGTAATGGTGCGTATCCTTTAGGTAATTTGCTGGCCAAAAAAGAATACAAATTGTATACTTTTTCGATGAGTTTTCTTTTGTTCATATAAATAAAATTTAGATGGTAAATTAGTCATTATCTTTAAATATTTTACGTTTAAATAAAAATTAGATCACTTTTTCATATCAGCCAATAAGGCTAAAAATATTAATTGTAATCCAGACATAATCAGCAGGGTAGTTAATATAACAGCAGGTGTATGACCGATATATCCGACCATAGCTAATTTGTAAATTATAGCAAACCCTAAAATAAGGCCTGAAATAATCAAAATTAATCCAGGTATTCCAAAAAACCTTAGAGGATCATAATCTCTCATTGTCCTGAAAATAATAATCCCGGCGCGCCATGCATATGAAAGCGGGCTGGACATCAGGCGTGATTCTCCACAGCTTCTTTGATAGAAATTAATGGGAACATTTGTTATTCGCCACCCTTCTTTGGATGTTTTCACGATCATCTCCTGGGTATATGTAAAATCTCCATGGATTTCAAGGGTCTCAAATACTTCTTTTCGGGTGGCCCTGAAACCGGTCTGCCCATCTCTTATATCTGCTCCTGTTAACCTGCAAAGCAGCCACGTAAAAGCTTTATTGCCATGCTTTTTTATCCATGGCATCTCGTATTTGATGTTCTCAAGCCTTGAGCCCAAGACAAGATCGGCCTTATTTTCAAGAATGGGTTGAATGAGTTTAGGTATTTCCTTTGGGTCATATTGCCCGTCAGCATCTATCTGGACGACGATATCGGCGCCAAGTTTGATAGCCTCTTCATAGCCACGTTTGATAGTCTTACCAAGACCCCGGTTTACAATGTTATCTATTACTATTGCGCCTGCTTTCTTTGAGACATTTATTGTTGAATCAGTACTTCCATCATTGATTACCAGGATTTCATTAACATATTGAGATGTTTCCTTTATGACGTCAGCTATAGTTGATTCTTCATTATATGCAGGAATTATGGCAATTGTTTTCATATTATGTCCTTTTGGAACTATATTTTCTTTCTTGAAAATTGTATATCTGCATCATTTCGATACAATCTATTTATACGTTATCAATTGTCAATGGTTTTTCTCGAAGTCCTATGAATCCAATTATAAACAATAATATTATATATATTATAGATATAATATGCATAATAATCCCAGAACTGATGGCAATCTCTTTTGCGAGCCCAAAAATCATGAAACTAATCGCCCAACCACCTTCCATTGTTCCAAATCCACCAATTCCCTGGATTGGAATAATCATTGTCATCATGAAAAATGTTGAAGAAAGCAGGAATAATTCTAAAGCCATACTAATTCCCATGGCATTTATTATCATCAAAATTGATAAATAAACCATAATATAGCTGAATATTGATAATATTGTGCTCCAGATAACCTGATTAAAGGTAATTTTTTTTAAACTTCCAGACATCTCATCCATCTTTCTGAAAAGATAATTTATAAGATGTCTTTCATTAATGTTCAAAATAATTGAAATAATTTTCAGCCAATTAATAAATCTTTCACAATTTCTGAGGAAAATCAAAAATACTAAAATAGTGAAAACTAAAATAAGAGATATTATTTTAATGGTATTCATTAAATTAGTGGGAAGATCATACGATGTGAATGTGAATAAAAAAAACAAAAAAGAGATCATAATGAAATCCTGTATTCTAATTAAAATTAATGAAGCCACTCCTTCTCCGATCGCTATTTTATGACGTTTGTTTAATAAATATATGTAAGATAATTCACCTGACCGAACTGGAAAAATATTGAGCGCAGCGTTATGAATGCAGACGATGGAAAAGAGTTTTTTTACTCCTACTTCTTTGTTTAATAGGATATGAAGTCTCATTGCCCTGAGCAGATAGCTTGCTATATAAGGAATGAATCCTGCTATGAGATATAAGGGATTTATTTTTTTCAGGATTTCAATTATATCTTTCAATTCAATTTGTGAGAAAAGGATTATGAATAGTACGATTGTAACAATGATGGCAATGATTGTGAAATGAATATTTTTTTTCATATATTATTCGAAAAATGAAATCAATTTTTTTTTGCCATTGGCTACCCTTCGATTAATATATTATTTATCTTGATGCCTAATTCACGTACATCACCGTTTTTTAGAGTTTCAGATGGCGTCCAAGTACTTGAGTTTATTCTAAGAGTAGAATAAGGATATTTGAGGTAATTTTTAATAATAGTCATGTTATAAATTTCATATCTATTTTGAGCTGTAAAATTTCCTATAAAATATTCATTTAGATATATACTGAAATTAGCTGGTGGTGTTCCTGCTGGTCTAAAACCTTCAGCATATATTATTATCTGCAAACTATTATTTTTTGGGGTTGGTATCCTTATACTGGCATTCCCTGAGGTCCATCTAAAAAAAATATCATCATCCCATTTTTCAGGACCATAGAATCCTTTCTCTATATAAAAAGAATCTGATGGAGTACCCATATCGATAGATACATTTGCACTTTTATCAGCATCTGGTTTTTCAGATGAAACTTTGTAAATATTAGAAATTATTTTTAAATCAATTTTATTCTCAGGCAATCTATCTAGGGTTGGCTCAAGGTGCCTATATGAAAAATTATGGGTTTTGATAAATTCAATTTTATGATTTGCATATAAATAAAACAATAAGTTATCCATATACATATTTCCTGGATTAAAAACCATATAAACATTATGACCATTATTAAGCAGGTAATCTATTCCTTTTGAAACTTGATCTGGAGTCTGCATTTCTCGAATATATAGTTCTGGAATTAAATTTACCTTATACAAGTATATGACATTTTTATCATAGATATAATATAGAGGTGTTGATAATTCTCCCCCTTCCATTGAAAAACCCATAATTATAATATCGTTTTCATTAAAAATGTTTGATAATTCAGAAACTCCTTCGATCATTCCTTTTCCTTCAGAATGATTCATGATTGGATAACTTGCAGCTACTAAATTTGTGATCAATAAAGCTGCCAGAAAAAAGGATAAGTACTTACCGAATTTGTTGATCTTTATTATTTCATATAAAGCATAGCTCGTAAATAAGGCGCATATAGGCAAAAATGCCGGAACAAAACGTCTAACCCACCATGGATGATCCGGGGAGATTGTAGTTTTAAAGAGGAAAATACTGTATGATAAAGCTATTAAAGCTATGAGACGGTGCTCTTTTCTACATTTTTTAAATAATATTAAAATAATACCTATAAAAGCAAGAATTATCCCTGGAACTGTTTCATACAAGGATATCATATCTAAATTGGATATACTTTTATTTGCATTAACTTCAAGGATCGAAATTGGAGGAGGACTGAGAAAAATTTGAAGTGTAAAATTAAAATAAGGTCCTGAAAAAATAAGATAATCAAATAAACTGTAAATTAGAACAGCACCTGTGCAGGCCAGAAAATAGTAATGAGCCGTATTTAATTCTTTATTTAAGTATTTATAGGCATAATATATAAAAAAAGGTAATAAAAGAACCAAACTTTCTATTTTTGTTAAAAAAGCTAATCCAAACAATAAGCCAGACATAATTGCCAGATATTTGTTATAGGATTTAGAAAATTGGATAAAAATCATCAAACCGGACAAAATAAAAAACTGCGTCATAATTTCTGCAAATGGATAACGTGCATACCATATCTGTGCAAAATTAAGAATTAATATTAACCCAGCAAGAACACCAATTTTCCAAGAAAATAATGTTTTTCCAACCAAGTATAATGAAATAATGCTTAATACTCCAAAAATGGGATTAACATAAAATATTCCAAATAATCCAAAAATTGAATAAAATATCGCTATCCAGATAGGGAAGACATGTAAAAATTGGGGAGTGATCGTTCCTGAATCTAGATTAGTTATGAAAAATCCTGGAAACTGGAACTTGAAATTTGTATCTGCCCATGAAATAAAACCATAAACGTTAGCTGGTTCAACATCATATAACGCTTCTTGTATTGATGTATTCATTTGCGCAAGCAAAGGATCCTGTATAAAAATAGAACCTGATTTGGCTATATGAACACCTGTTGACACATAGACACCCGGATCTCTTGCACCAGCTATCCATTCATAGGGATGAAAGAAAAACAATACCGAACAAATTATCAATAAAATTACAATAATATTCTCTGATTTAAGAGAGACTTTCAAATCAATCTTCAACTTCTGACATGTTTTTGTATATTTAAAATATAAAAATATAGAAAACAAAACCAGCAAACCCATGAGATTTAACATAGAAAAAAATCCCAACTGAGCAAGAATCAGTCCCGCAAAGGAGGATATTATTACACTTACAAAAATATCTAAGATAAATACTGAATCAAATTTTAAGATTCTGTCAGGAATAACGATAGAATTAATCAAAAATCCGGGAATGTAAAAAATGAACGGCAGGCAAAAAATTGCCTTTAAAAAGATTATTATAGATTCAATCATCATTTATTTTATAGTCCCTATAATTCTTTCCTGAAAAACATGAAAATGCTTGTAAAAAGTACTTTATCCTGGCAGAGGACAATATGTGGCTTTCTGTGTTCGATCGTATGAGGGCTCTGGCTTTCTTCCGGAAGCTTAATATGATTTTTGATGTAATATTCATCCATTGAGAAATCTATCTTCTGGACTAATTTTAAATTATGAGATGCGATAAGGTATTCGTAAAGCTTTTCCGAATTAAAAAAATCCGAATGATCTGCCTTAAAACCCTGTATTACATCTTGATCCATAACAAATTCGGTTGCAAGCGCAAGAATTCCTCCGGGTTTTAACACTCTTTCTATTTCTCTCATTGATTTTGCAGCTTCCTTGTGCCCTCCGAAATGTTCAATAGATGAACATGACCATACAAAATCAAAAGTATTTTCCGGAAATTCCAGCTTCCGTCCATCCATTCTCTTTATTTCAAGCCTGTCTTTCCTATAAGGAAATGGAGCGAATTTATCCACATCAGTAAGAATTTCCGGGTTTCCTTCTTTAGCATTTGTCATCCAGATCGAAGTTTCATCATAAAGATCCGTTGCAATAACTTTCCGGACTCTATTTGAGAAATAATACATCGGTGATTCATGCCCCGCCCCTATCCCCAAACCCATTGATCCCTCATTCAGGACTCCCAGTTTATCCAGGCCATATACAAGCTGAACCCATTCCCATGTTTTACGATGAACAAAATCAGGAGGATAATATATTGGTGTCCTTAATTCTTCCTGTAATTTTGCCCATTCTGTAGAATACCATTTATTTACATTTGCAAGTTCACAAATAGGATAAAATTCAAAAGGATTCTTGGAAATATGTTTATTGATTTTCTCCAGCAGCTTTTCATCAAATTTGATCCCATTTCTCAGATTTTTTTCATGATATGCAATATTTGATTTTTTACGTGGGAATAAATTTATCATACCCTCATCTCCAGGCATGGAATACCATTCGATCCTGCTGGATCGTCTCCATGAAGGGCTGCTTATTTTTTATTTTATGACTTGCAGCAATCCCTATCCTGTGAGGAAGAGAATAAAAATGGGAAAACACCTCGACTTTTCGAAAGCCCGCAGTCCTGAGCATAGAAACGATAGCAGAGGGATTAGGACCTATCCAGTTCGTCGGATCATTGTTCAATTCAACTCCGGGATAAAAAGCCATGGCAGGCCGCTTGCAAGAAAGCAGATCTACATGAGTTTCAAGGATCAATTGTTCCTTCGTGACATTATAAACTTTCTCAAGAGCCAGGAGCGGATGCTTCATGTGATACAGAACTCCCAGGAACAACACAAGATCAAATTGTCCTACTTTTTCAGGAGAAAGATCCAGCACATCAATTTCCATATCCTCAACATTGGAATTGAGTGCTTTTCTTGCGAATTCAAAACCTGCCTTAGTACCGCAGCCCTCCCCGCCCCGGAAGGCATAATCGGTGGCAAGAACCCGCTTAGCGCCCCTGCGCTCAGCCTCGAAAGAGAAAAAACCATCCAGGGCGCCGATGTCCAGGACAGTCTTTCCATGTAGATCTCCGGGGATTCCGAGTTTCTCTAATTTTTCATGGGAATTGTCATCTCCAGGGGTTATTATACCATTTCCAAGATTTATCTTATGGAACCATTTGATTTTAGAAAATTCTGTTGTTAATTCATCATGTTTTGACTCAGTAAATAAAGATTCGGAACCTGCATTTTTTATTGCTTCCTCAGGTTTATAAAGTTGACAATTACGACATCCGCTATATACTTCATTATTTATAATACATCTTCTCAGCTCTTGATATTCTTTTCCATTCCATATTTCTTCAAGACTATTTTCATTTACATTTCCCAATGGTTTTCCATTATAGCCTCCACAGCATGGCAGCACGCCGCCGTATGAATCGATCTGGATAAGATGCCCAAAAGGATAAGTGCAGAAACTATTACTCTTTGAAACTGGAGCATTACCCTCAAAACACTCAGGAGATGTGAAGGTTAAATTATATTTTTGGCAAATATTTTTAGCCTGTTTTATGATACTTTCTGAAACATGTATCCAATTTTTGTCCTTCAATAAGGATAAGTTTTTAACATCAGGCGGCAATTCCTCGTATAAATACATATTCATCAGGCCTACGCCATTCACATTTAACTCTCTTGCTAATTCTATAAAATTAAAAACGTCATGAATATTTTTCTGGGTTAAGACCATTGTTATTTGTATTTTAATATTTTTTGATAACTTTCTTAGCTCCCGGATTCCTTCTATTATATTATTAAAGTCAGCTGTTCTGATCTCTCGATATAATTTTTCATTCGACGCATCCAGGGAAATTAATATTTCATCGAGACCATATTCAACCAGTTTTTTGGCATGTTTTTTTAAGAATACTCCATTGGTGAAAACGCTTGTGAAAATTTTTTCATTACTGTATTTTGCCTTTTCCAGAAAATATAAAAAATCCGGATTTGCAAGAGGCTCACCAAATCCATGCAAATATATTTTATCTACATTTTTTATATATGAAGAAACTTTATCTATTAGTTCTTTAGGCGCATGTTCTCCAAATGTTTTATACTTATGCAGGCAAGTTATACACTTAATATTGCATTTGTTTGTTGTATTTAACAAAACTTCCATACATTCGGTTTCTAAGACTACCCTTTTGTCTTTGAAATTCTGATTAACCTTATCAATATTCATTGTTCACCTTAATTACTATCAGGATAATTCTTTTCTCTGTTTAATCATGCGCCCATGATATTCATTATTGTGAATTTCAAATGATCCATCGCGTTCAATTAACAGTCCGTTTCTTTCAAAATCTTCCTGCCATTCAACTTTTGTTCTGTTATGTGTATGGGCAGGCTCCTCATCATATCCGCACGGAACAGCAAAAACAATACAGCCATTGTCTTTTAATACCCGTTTGCATTCGTTCAATGCAATATTAATGTCAAACGTGTGTTCCAATACATGGCTCACATAAACGACGTCGAACATATTATCTTCAAATGGAATCTTTTCTAACATTCCGATTTTAATATAAGTGCCATTACCCTGGACTTTTACTTTCTTTTCCATAAAATCGACTACATCTTTGTTGAGATCAACCCCATAATAAGTGTGACCTTTTTCTGAAAGGTACTTAAAAAGGATTTCCGCATATCCACAACCTATATCCAGAACTTCACCTGGTTGAGATGGAAACAATTCATTCATATAAGTTCTATAACGAAAATGCAGTTCCTGCAAAACTTGATCTCGATTTTTCTCATCAGAAACAGCAATTTTCATTCTACTATGATGCGAAAGTTGAAGATTTTTATGATTCTCTATATTTAAATTTTTATGATAATTAATTATATTTTTATAGATATCATGAGTTCTATTAAAAAAATTTTTAATATTTAAATTATATTCAATTTTTTTTCTTCCATTTATTCCCATTTTATTTCTTGTTTCTTCTTCAGTTAACAATTTTATCATAGCATCGGCCAACCATTTTTCATTGTCTGGCTCTACGAGTATTCCATCTTTCCCGTCTTCAACAATTTCAGGCACTCCTCCGACATTACATCCTATGACAGGTTTTCCCCAGGCCATTGCCTCCAAAAAAATAAGACCGAACGATTCATATAGAGAAGGCGCAACAAAAAGGTCACAGTTCTTATAGTAATTTTTTAATTCTGTGTCGTTTATATAACCTATAAACTTCACATTCCCGTTGTATTTCCTGTCCAGATTTTTTAGCAGGTATTTTTTATAAGACCCCCCATCAGGAGCAAGATCTGTATCCTTTCCGACTATGTAAAATTGCGTATTATGGACTTTATCCAGAACTCCGGGTATAGCTTTGAACAATGTCTCAATCTCTTTCCTCTTCTCAAGCCTTCCGACGAACAAAACCTTAAAACCGCTGCCTTTCGGATTGACAGAGAGATGATTTTCTTCAGGCAGATCAATTCCCAGAGGACAAAGTTCGATTTTTTCATCAGGAATATTATGATGCCTGCCGATCAGCGATTCAATATCTTTACTGATCGCAATGGTTTTATCTGCCCTTCTAACAGCTTCCCCTTCCATCCAGTTTGCAAACTTTAGGTCCGTCGTGACAGGCCATTTCTGTATCTCTGCCACTTTAAAAAGAGGCGTCTCCAACCGTACAACTAACGGTACTGAGTTTACAAGTGAGAATACAAAGCCCTCAGCATCCCATAAAGGAGCCTCGACAATTTGAATGCCATGTTTACCTATTAAATCCAATAATTTCAAGCAAGCTGAATAGCTGTAAGCCAAATTCTTTTTTGAGATTTCCATATTTCGAGGCAAATCTAAAAAATCCAATTTTTCGGGAATTATTTCATGCACAAAAACGTTTTGATCTCGATATTCATTTTCGTTATTTTCTTTAGATTTAGTAATCACATGTACTTCATTTCCTGATCCTGCAAGTGCGTGAGCCAGATCATAGGTGTACCTGCAAACCCCTCCATTGCAGTTTTTTGAGAATTCCTGGCTCAGGAAACAAATTTTAAGTTTTTGATTTTTTTCAACCATGATTATACCTATTTTTTATTTGCTTCTGCATACTCTTAGTTTCATGTGTTCATTGCCATCCTGAAATTAATGTTATTTTTATGCCATCAGTATATCCTTTAATAGCTCCATTAAATAACTTCAAATAAATACCAGAAAGTTGTTTTAAGGATATATCTTTCTTCCGATAAACATCATAAAAATATTTCATCCACCCGTGGAGTGCTTTAGCAGGTCGAATACTATACGATAAAAATTCACCTCTAAAATTTTTTAATATAAAATAAATACTATTTTTCATTATTTCTGCCCAATTCAGGTCATAAAGAGACTTTCTATTATGCCCTTCCACCATATCATGTATTACAAAGGCGTCTTTTTTATATACTATTTTATATCCTTTTTGTGCTATTCTTACACAAAGATCGCTTTCATCATGATAATACCTAAAATACGGATCAAATCCCCCCACTTCTTTTAATATATCTTTTCGAAACGAACTATTTGTCCCCATTATTATATAAAATTCATCTTTTTTTAATAAACTATCCTCATCTCTAATAGGTGTAGGTGCTGCGCATTTATTTATTATCCCTCTATCAAATTGTAGATGTGTTTTTTGAGGCCCGTAAACCAACCCTCCAACGCCTCCTATAAGTTCATAATCATAACCTTCGACAAGAAATTTTATCCAATTCGGATCAGCAATTGCATCATCATCAATAAATGCAACAATATCTCCTTTTGAGGCATCTATACCCAAATTCCTGGCAAAAGATAAGCCGTTCAATTTATTTTGCCTTATCAACTTTAGTTCAGGGTATTTTTGCAGAATAACATCAGTTTCATCCGTGGAAGGACCATTTACCACAATTATCTCTAAATTTGGATAATTCTGATTTTTCAATGATTCTATGCAACGATCTAAGTATTTTGCTCTGTTATAGGTGCAGATAACAGCAGAGACGAACGGAAATTTATTGATCATTTTCATAAGTTTTTTTCTTCATGTTTAATTTATGAAATGTTTTATATAATTCTTGAGTTTCTCTTCAGTCTTTACCTTATCATAATCTTTAAATCTCTCATTTTGTCTAAAAATTAATTTTTCTCTTATTGAAGCATTTGTTATCACCAAATTGATCATTTCAGCAATCTCATCATACTTTTTTTCATTAGCCAAAATGCCACAATTCCCAAGTGTATAAGGTATTGCCGTTGAGCTGTATGCAATTATCGGAATATTGAAATACATCGACTCAAGCAAAGGGACACAAAAACCTTCATGCTCACTCATGCATAAAAATACATCAGCCAGGTGATAGTAAGCGATCATCCCGTCAAAATCGACGTGCCCCGTAAAGACTACATCATTTATCAGATTTAATCTTTCTACCAGCTTGATCAACTGTAGAAAATAATTATCCATACCCTTATGCGATCCGACAAGGATCAATCTGGATTTTGGATTTATTTTTTTATAAAAATAAAATGTTCTGATCAGATCGTCTTGTTTCTTATTAGGTGATATCCTTCCTACAAATACGAGGTTAACATAGTCGTCCTCGAACTTTTTAATAATTCTTTTATCAGGCTGCAAAGTATATTTCGAAAAATCTAACATAATTGGAAGAACACCAGTGCCATTGAAACCATTGATTTCAAGTTCTTTCCTGTTATATTCCGAATCGCCCAGAGCCAATTTTACCACTTTATTGAGTGATTTGAGTTCTTCTCTTCCGTATCTGCACACATTATATAATTCATCGTTTATATTTTTAAAATAATGTTGTGGGGTAATATTATGATATATTAAGATTTTCATGTCAGGTAAATTTCTTACAAAATCAGTTACATCAAAACCAGCCAGTGAAAAATGATATATTACGATATTACCACTATCTTTCCTGTAATTTTTAAGCGGTTTTGCAAATTTATTAACTTTCGGATGAATATGTTTAGCATAGATATCAGATTCATAACCCATCCTTCGTAAAGAATTTCTTATCTCGATAGCATCGTTACCTACAGCATCTCCATAACTTAAAGCGGGTAATATCTGGTTGATTTTCATTTTATTTCTTTGCTATAAGAGCCAGATCTCTATATCCGAATAAAAGATTGTTCAGAATTTCTACGTTATAATTCATATTTTCGTATATTTTTTTATCTTTTATTTCAGGATCAAAATCGATTTTTCTCAATTTCATCGCTTCCGGGACTGGCTGATAAAACCGCTCCTGAATGTCCCTGAAACCACACGATTCCAGTAAGAATTTCATAACATCCGGATGCAGATGATTTATATGCGTGGGATCCATATAAAAAGTGTTCGATGAAACGGTCATATTCAGAATATTAGGAGTAACAAGGATTACGTTGGATCCGAATTGCATCTTTGCATATGTGACTTCAAGTAATTGTTTCAATTCATATAATTGCATGTGTTCAATAACATGAGCTGCAAAAACACCATCCAGCGTCTTATCATTTAAAGATCTCAAATATGTCAGGGCATCATGAACATCCGCGTTTAATCCTCTTCTTTTGCTATACAAGACCAGATCTTCGTTAAGATCTATTCCATATCCCCCGATCTCGCTATCTTTCATTTTCTGTAAAAATGTCCCCTCTCCGCACCCTATTTCCAGCACATTTCTGCATCCTTTAAATATTACCAGGGAATCATCAAAAATATTGGGAACTCCTGGAATTGATTCTCCTGATAATTTATTCCATGCTTTACTAATGTTCTCCTTAAAAATAAAATAATTTATATCTATATTATTCTGTCCGCTTTCATTTTTAAGTTTTTCTTGATGTTTTTTATGCCTTTTATCTAGCAGGTCAGCAAGCCACGCTTTATTTTCAATGTCTTTATTTATTGTTGTGAATAAACCGGATACTTTATCATCCACTTCCTTATTGATCTGTACTGGCAGGCTTTTTTCATTTTTATCGAGCCGTTCATTCAGTTCTTTATCATTTCTATTAAGTCGTTCATTCAGTTCATTTTCTTTTTTATTTACCCTTTCAGTCAATTGATCCAGTTTATTAATAACACCTTTAAAGACCTGAACCATGCCCGCGTTGAATTCCGTCTGCTTACTTGCAATTATGTCCACGTATCGCTTTACTTCGCTATGGATCAATTTCCTGCCCCAGACAAGTGGTCTTCCCAGGATCGGTCTATGTGAGTTAATCACATATTCCGCATTCACATTCCAATTGGAATTTATATAGTCAATACCAGATTTGAGATCACCTTGTTCTGTGCCTGAAGAGACTGAGTTTAATGGCTCTTTTACTAATGCTTCCATTTCCTGGGTATATACGCCGCTTTCTTTTCTCTTCTTGATATTCTCCCGGATCTGGCGCATGATCTCTTCCACATTGATCTCATCATCTTTGATTTCAAACGTATCCATTGTCTTCTATCCTGAGATAATCTTATTACCTGTTCATAAATAAATTCATTGTTCCCATTCACACGGTAATTCAAATAAACCCGCATTATTCCCTTTTTTCATCACATTGAAAGAGAATTGCTTATCCAGCCAGTCATATGGGATTTGTTTAATACTATGCGCCGCAACTGTCAAATGGAACCTACCTTCCATCATTGTTAAATTATTTATCCGCAGTCTTATCTCTTTATTTCCTATCGTCCTATCCACATTGAATTCTTTAATATCAGTATTGGTACCATAACACAAAATGTCGTTATCCGCATAAAGGGCTATCCCGATTACAAGATCATCGACCGCAGCATTAACATCATAATTTATTTTGATAGTTACCGGATCCCCTGAGTAGAATGTTGTATTTTCACTTCCGAATTTATCTATGAATTTGACACCATTTATTTCAACCTTTTTATCTCCCCACCGTGTTTTTTTCTCATCGGGTTTTTTCTCAGATTCAACGGGTTTTACTTCTTCTGGCTTTACTTTTTCATCTGGCAGAGTTATTTTTTTCTCCGGGGCCTGTTCCGTGCCGCCATAAACATACCTGTCAATTATATCATTCGTCTTCCCGAATGCCACCTGTTCCCCATGTCTCAAAAGAAGAGCCTTTTTACAGAACCTCCTGACCGAATTCATATCATGCGACACGAACAATATCGTCCTCTTCTCTTTAATGTACCTCTGGAACACATCCAGGCACTTCTGCTGGAATTCCATATCCCCGACAGCCAGCACCTCATCCATCATCAATATCTCAGGATCGGTCTGGATAGCCGTCGCAAAAGCAAGCCTTACCTGCATCCCCGAAGATAAGTTTTTAAGCTTAGTATCTTTAAACCTCTCAAGTCCTGAGAACTCAAGGATCTCATCAAGCCTGCCATCTATCTCCCTGTCAGATAAACCCATCACAGCGCCGTACACATAGATATTCTCCTTTGCTGTCAGGTCTGGCTGGAATCCCACGCCCAGCTCAAGAAATGAAGTTATTTTGCCATTCACTTTCACAGAACCGCTGGTCGGTCTTAAAATATTGGAAATTATCTTAAGCAAAGTGCTTTTTCCGCTGCCGTTCTCACCGATAATGCCAATGGCTTCACCTTTTTTTACTGTGAAATTGATGTTTTCAAGGGCGATAAATTCCTCATAACCCTTCTTACCATCGAACATTCCTGCTATGTTCTCAAAAAGAGTGGTCTTTTTTTCATGAGGTATCCTGAACAATTTGGTAACATTGGAGACCACTATGACATCTTTTGCCATTACATCTCCTCCGCAAATCCAGGTTCAAGTTTCAGGAAGATCATATAACCTAAAGCAAGGATCACAAGCGTTGCCATTGCAATAAATATCCAATCCGGCAGAACTGGCGCCCTGGAATAAATGACCGATTCCCTGAGCATATCTATTATTCGCGTCATAGGATTAAGCCTGATGATCCAGACGTACCTATCCGGGATAATCGATATCGGGTAAATGATCGGCGCTGCAAAGAAACCTGCCTGCATAAGAACAGCCCATATATACTGGACATCCCTGTAATAAACATTCATAGATGCCAGTGCCAGGGATATACCCAGGATGAGCAAGAATTCAATGAAAAGGACAACCGGACCATAAAAAAGAGTAATTCCCGGCATCACCTTAAAAGCAAGCATGAAAGCCCCGAACACTATGAATTCAAATAATGTCATCAGGAATGCCGTAATACAGGAACTTATGACCAGCACTTCTCTTGGGAAATAGACCTTCTGCACAAGCCCCGGTCTTCCCAGTATGCTATTCAGGCTCAGGGTAGTACCGCGGCTGAGCATGTTCCAGGAAATAATGCCCATGAGCAGGAAAAGCTGGTAGTGTTCTACATTCACCTGCATGAGATTGGTAAAAATAAAATAAAGTACGGTCAGCATCAGAAGGGGTTCTGCAAGAGACCACAGGAACCCTAATACGGAGTTCTTGTACCTGAGTTTAAAATCACTTATCGCTATTTTCTTTATAAGATGTCGATAGTTCCAGATATCGGATATCAATTTTTTTTCTTTTGTTCCCAAATATAGATATACGTTTCTATTTTTATGTTGTTGGTTTCCATGTAAGTATGGAGAATCGTGATAAATGCATCCGTATGATTGCATGTTAAACTCTATCACAGGCGGCGCAGCCGGGGTATGGGATTGCACTATAGCGTTAATAAACCGTTGGATTAAGGGCAGGAAGATCCACTTTGAAACTTCTTGAACGAAAAAACCACAGGGCACACAGAGAAACATTAAACCTGTGATCTCTGCGTCCTCTGTGGTTGATTATCCTTAGCCGTTTTCTATTGATATCCTCAAAAATAAAATCGAGAACAGAAGAGATTACTAATTTAAGAGTTCCCCAGGATAAGTTAATCGCATCCGCGTGATCCGCGCAATCCGTGTTCCTGGATCATCCCCTTACTCATAAAGACATCCGGTCATGAATGCAGGACACCACCTCAAAATAGATTTGCGGTCATGAATTCCTGACCGAGCCGCTTATTGTCCCTGCCGGCTTTTTCGAAAGTTCAATATCCTGCACTACAGTCGTCCCCGATACCGCTGGAACTGCGACTGAACTATTAGGGTAAAATACGGGTTCGCTGGTCGCGGTCAGGTTATGTGTTCCCGTCGGAAGCCTCAGGGAATAAAAGCCCGAAGCATTAGTGATTACTGATCCACTGGCATTTGAGAAAACGACCGCCCCGGGAATTACTGTGCCATTGCCCCATACCGTGCCATTGACGTAGCCGTCTTCAATTACTGATATCGTATTATTACCCTCTCCGGAAAAGGATTCCCCGTATGATAGGGAAATTGCGGAGGCATTAAGGATATATTGGACTGTTTCATTAATCCTGGGTGCCTTCACAACCCAGGATGCATTCTTAGAACTTCCGTTATTAATACTTTCGAGCGATTGGGGATTTGCTCCTGAAACAATAATGAATCCAGAGGGCAGGGTCATATTTACGGAAACATTGAATGCCGCAAATTCACCATAGTTAGTGACATTCAGATCAAGGATGAAGTCATCACCGCCGTCAACACTGTTAAGATCATTAATTGTGACATTTAATACCGGAGGATTAACCTGGGTAAATTCCTGGTCAGTAGCCATTGCAAACTCTTCCAGTGTAATGCCGGAGAGGAAAGGGCCATTGGGATCGATCTTCAATATGACCGGACTATAATTTGCATCCGACTTCACCTGTTCAACATTACTTACGATTGATACTGATGATGAAACCTGGCTGCCATTCGATTCATTATACATATAGAGATCAAGATTACTTGCACCTGAATAATATAAGGAATATTTGGGCCGTTATAGATCGCATGCCTGTTCCATACAAGAGTAACTTTGTCACCGATATCCGCAGTTCCCCGGTAGAATTTTTCGACACTTCCCTCCGGGGTATCATTAATAGAACCAGTGATAACATCATCCCTGTGGATATATGCATTGGACAGGTCAACATACCCGAAACCATAATCATTATCCGGGCCGGTAGTTCCTTTATCCTCTGCGGTATTCAGGAGCAGCGCTTTTACCGCTTCGGGTTGCCATCTCATGTTCTTATAATCCATGACCAGGAGAACAGCCCCTGTGATATGGGGAGTTGCCATGCTTGTACCTGTCATTGACACAAAATCATCCTCCGACTCCCAGTTATTATTTGCAGACATTATATTTGTCCCCGGCGCTGAAATGTCGGGCTTGATCCTTCCGTCAATGGATGGACCCCTGCTGCTTGAAGACAACAGTTCATCATCAGTGCGCGTTACAGTATTATTGTCATCGGTATTTCCCACAGCCAGTACATTGAACGCATTTGCCGGCTCGCCAACAGTCCCAAATCCGGGTCCGCTATTCCCTGCGGCAACTACGACAGTGATATCAAGATCATTTGCAATAGCGTCCAGGAATGGCTCAAATGAGCTGTGGTACCTCGGAGGACCGCCAAAGCTGAAACTTATTACATCGGCATCGTCTGCATTTCCAAATATGGACCAGTTGATCGCCTGCATGGCATCGCTAAAATACATGTATGCCCTGCCATCCGTTCCCTTCCATCCTGCTTTCGCATTGATCAATTTATCAATACCATATCCTACGCCGCGATATGTGGTATTATTGCCTGCTGCGATTCCGGCTACATGAGTTCCATGGCCATAGAGATCGTCGGTACTGGATGGATTGTCGGCATAATAGGGATCAGTTGCCCCCGCTGCGTGAAATACCCCGGCGTAATCCACTGATAATGACGGATGGCTGCCATCGATCCCCGTATCGATTATCGCGGCATCCATGCCAGAACCCGTATAATCATTTCCCCACCATGTATTTGCTCCAATCGCCTGGGTACTTACATCAAGTGAAGCCCCAAGCACTCGATCCTGGTATATCATATAAATTTCCGGCTCATTCGAAAGTTCTTCGATACAGGATACCGGGATATCAGCCGCAATTGCATTGTAGATCTTGCTGCTGTATCTTATTCTCCCGCCTTTAGCGTTTATTTTGGCGATTATTGGCGCTTGTGACTGATCTGCCAGGATCGCAGCCTGGTCCAGGATGGCTCTTCGCATCTGCCTCCTTTTTGAATCAAGTTCCTGGCCGGCATCCTTTAGTACTTTTTTTTCCTGTTCGGTCAAAAGGGTTTGTTCAAGGGCAACAAGTTCAGGGAGGTTTTTTGTTTTGAGATCTTTTTCACTGCCTTTTAAAGGTTTTATCCTGCTATATATATCCCTGGCTGGTTTTGTAATAGCTTCAAAATCCTTATCGTATTCCTTCTTTACGTTTATACTGATATCATGTGCAGGCTGTTCTTTAAATACAACGATAACGCCAACCTTCGTATCAGTTTTTTGGGTCTTGAGCGTTTCTTCAAGAAATTCGTCGATCCTGTCATTTTTGATCGCCTGGGTTTTATTGCCATTAGCTAAAGAAGATACTGTTATGATCGTAATTGCCAACAAAGAAAAACAAACAATTAAAGATAAAGCTCTTTTCCCCATAATATCCTGACCTGAATTAAATAATATTGTCTGGACGTGAAGATTTAATAATGTTTCGACAATATTAATTTTTGAATTATTATTATATTCAGTATTTTACCTCCATCAGATGTTCCGTACTGTTCCTCTTATAGTCCCTGCTAGTTTCTCCTGTATCGTGATATCCAGTATCGTCGTATTCAATGGCGTTACAACGATCCCGGATACACTGAAGTTATTATATTCCGGCAGTTTGCTTGCATTGACCGTGTAAGTACCTGCAAATACCCTGACCGAATAATTACCATCCGATCCTGTGGTATCGTTGGCTCCCGGAATATATACATAAACCCCCGGAACTGCCGCGCTGTCATTCATTACTGTCCCGTTGATATATCCGGATGACTGGATAAAGAGCGTTGCATTCTTCGGGGCGCTCCATTGTTTTCCGATATCCATACCCCGGACATATATTTTGTGACTGCCATCCGAAAGAGCGTTTGTATCAAGACTTGCTGTAACATTCTCCCAATTTGCATTGACGGCATCATAATAGCCGTCCGCCGCGACCATGGGAATTCCTTTGCCCTGGCCCAGATCAACGTCGATATAATACTCGGCCCCGCCAACACGGCTTGCAGTGGTACCGAAAGCATTGTAATCATTTACCCTGGTAGTAATATAGACCTGGCTTCCTTTTGTAACAGAAATTGAAGCCTGGCCGTTCAGGTAAACCGTATCTGTTATTCCGGGTGTACCGGCATAATTCCTGTTGTAATTATGCCTTGCAAGCGTATCCATGCTATCAGTGATACCATCCCCATGACAGCCGGAGCCCTGGCAACTGGATTTACTGGCCATTAGCGTTCCGGTCATATTAGGCGCCCCGTATTTGTCGGCATAGGTAGTGTGGCACGACCTGCAATTGAAAGTGACAGGCATACCAAGACTGCCATTGTGCAGGTCTGATGCATTGCCATCTACATGGCATTCGTTACATGTAGCCCTGCTAATATGGGGCGTTAAAATTTGCGTTGCATTTCCATAGCTTGAATTGGATGGATTGTGGCAATTATTACAATCTTTGTTATACTTCTGGGCATCTGCCTGCGTCATGAACCCGAATTCTGGCTTTTGCGTCCTGTTTACCGTGGTTACAAGGGATGTATTAGTCCCATAATGACTTATACTTGCATTTATTGAATAATTGTATTCATTGATGCTGTTAATATGGCAGGCGGAACAGTAAACGTTTGTCGGGATCGCTGCGCCCTGTCTATGATTATCGATTTCAGGGGCAGAATAGTTCCCGTTTATATGACAATCGTTACAGTTCTTTGTAGGTGTAGTCCATCCGGGCCTGTCCATGTCAGTGGTATTATAATGGCATACAATGCAGTCACCATCGTCAACAATGCCTGACCCGTTTGCCGTATTTAAATTCTTGTGGTCGTTAAATAACGATTTAACGATACCCGGATATTTATCAGGATCATCAACCGGGCCAGTCTCGTTCTCGTGGCAGTTCAGGCACGCGCTGCCCCCGGTGCCCTGGGTCACACTATGCAGGAATTCCGTCGAATTGCCGGCATGGCCGTGGCATTTGGCGCATGTAAAATCAGAGTAATCTGATAACCCGTGAGCATAATATCTCACACCGTCGTTGGAAGTGCTGTAATTCCCATAACTTGAATTGGACGTGATCTCAGGAGGCACAGGAAGACCAGCTTTTACGAATGTCGCCACCACATCATCATAAGTGACATTTCCTGATGAATAATCCTGGTAATGGCATGCAGCGCACCAGTATGAGTTGGCGAGGCTTGAGTTCTTATGATTATTTCCCGCTATCGCTGAAGCGCGCCCAAGCGGATCATGGTCGCTGTAATTAACGGATATCTTATGGCAATACTGGCATGAATCCGAACCGTTCATCCAGTAGGCAACGGTCTTATTCCATTTTCTTCCAGCACTTTCACTATTGCCGTGTTGCAGGAAAGGCACCTGGACTGCCGTGATGTTGTTTCCCGGAGATGTCATGTTCAATCCTGTCCCATAGGTTTCACTTAGCGATTGCGCCATTGTCGCATTCTGGTGGCAGAGCCTGCAATCATTCACACGGGTCATGTTAGATGGCGTATGACCATGGCATTCCGTGCAATTCATGTCCCGGTGGGGAGTTATCTGGGTGGATTTGACTGAACTGCCGTTCCTCAGTAAAGTGTATTCCGAACTTTCATTAAAGTGGCACGATATGCAATCCGTATTCCTGCCGCCATAATAAACCATACGTTCGGCGCTATGGGAATGACACACAGAGCAGGCCGTTGACCCATGACCGGCGACCTGCGGGGAGATCATGGTATGATTGTCAACCAGTTTCGTCCTGTTCGAATTCGGGACAGTTTCTTCGATCAGGGAAACATTCCTGCTCATATTCTGGTGGCAGTCCTCGCAGACCGTGCCTTCGATGAAATCATACGCGTTGAATGTTGAGGGCGCGTGTTCATGGCATTCCCTGCAGCTTGTATTTCCATGTCCCAGAACCTGCGGCGGATTGACATAAACCGGATTTCCTCCCTGGTTCGTAATAGTGCTTCTCGTTGAGTTGGGATCCCTGAATGGCAGCAAAGGATTGACCATGCTTGTATTCTCATGGCAGTTCGCGCATTCAGAAGCTTTTGAGCCGATATATGTCAGGTTTGGATTAACATGACCATGGCAGTTACTGCATGAAGCGTTGCCGTGTCCCGTGACCTGTGGAGGGTGAACAATAAGCTGTTTAGCCCCGGGATTCGTAACAACAGACAGGCGGGAATTATTCATGGTGCCTGGCATTAATTCTGTCAGCTCATTCGTATTCTGGTGGCATCCCACGCAGTTGGAACCATAGTTCAATGTCAGGGTTTCCGGCCGATGCCCGTGGCATTTATAGCATGAGACATTGCCGTGGCCTTCTACCTGGGGGGCATGCGGTTCTCTCATCGGGTCGATAGCTGTCAGTTCATCCCGGTCGGATTCGATCAACAGCGATTTTTTGCCATGGCAGTCCGTGCAAATGGAGTCATTCAGTATTTTTCCCACAAGATCCTGGTCAGACCGGTTCACGCTTGTGTTGATATGGAGTTCGTATGAAAAAATCCTGTCTTTATGGCAGATCAGGCATTGTGTTTCATTGTTGTATGTGTAAGAAAGCCGCAGTATCGTGGTGCGCGGGCTTCCAAGCCCCGTTGGTAACGGCTCTTCGGCCGTGGTCTTGCCATGGCATCGTTCACAATCAAGATGAAGAGACTTATTATAGGCTACATTCTGGTAGTTCTGGCCATGTATCCTCTGCTGGTGGCACTTGTTACAGTCGGCAGTTTCAAGATGGGTCTCGTTAAAATCGTGCGGAACAGTATGGCATTTCAGGCATGTGGATGCTTTTTCGTAATTCGTTAAATTCCCGTCTTCAACCTCTGCGTGCCTTGAATCAAAATGACAATCCATGCACACGCGCGTGAACTGCTTGTAATGCGGTTCTTTCAGGTTATGGCATAATGAACAATCCGTAATAGGCGATGTTATGTCCGTTATCCCTGGCAGGTTCTTAATCAGGACATGACAATCCGTACATTTCCAGCTTTCATACTGGTGGTAATCGTCCGAAACCGCCTGCCTCAGGTCGTCAATGTAAATGGTGCCTGTGGCGTTTATGCCATAAACTCCCATCCATATCCTGGAAGGCGCGCCTGTGGCATTAAAAGATATACTTTCATTGACTGTGATATTATGGTACAATACGTTAATTTCCTTCCAGCCATTCCAATCCGTGCTGATTGTGTAGTTATTCCATTTTGTGGTATATACCCCAAGCACGAGTCTTGTCGCCGGATCGTTCGATGCGTTCACGAACACGCTTATTCCCTTGAACTTACTTGAATTTGTGACATTGACGCTGTTACCGCGGTATCCGATAAGTCCGGCATAATCTAATCTTGCGCTGTGATTACCTTCGTCTCCGCCGTAATATTCATCTGACCGGCTAAAAGATGTGAGACTGGTATTGAATAAGCCGGGACTTTCAAAGTCTTCCACAAGCTCGGTATGCTCGCTGATGTTACTGATATTGATCATGTTCTGCGCAGATCCAGCCTGGTGGCATTGCATGCAGGAAGCATTATCTCCCGGATACTTATCCGCATTGGGCCAGCCATGCTCCTGCGTCTGGTGGCAATCCCTGCACTGGGGAGCGCGTTTTATATTATGCCTCCCGCCATGGCAGACGCCACATTCTACTTCATCATACTGGGTATGGCTTCCGACCGCTTCTTTACCGAGGTCATCGATGAATATAGTCCCGCTTCCTCCGCTGTTGCTTTCAAGCTTGATCCTCACCGTGTCGGCATAGCTGATGTACATAAGGTCGCTCTGGCTCAGCTCGTTAATGTTAAAGCTGATTTTGCGCCATCCTGTCCAGTTTATTTTAACCGGGGCCGACTGGTGCCAGCTTATCTTTGAGGACCTGGTATTATTGAGGCTTATGGATAAATTGATGCCTGAGTTATCTCCATAGACCCACAGGATTATCTTTGTGGCATTGGTCAGGCCAAGGTTCTTCTTATCAATATATATTCTCCCAAAACCAGGTCCAAAGCCGTAGTCCACCTTTGCGGAATAACTTCCGTTATGTTTATTGGTATCAGTCGCGATCGAAACAGTGCTGTAGCGATATCCGCTCGTGCCGATAACATCCGAGACTTCCTCAAAATCCTCAAGTGTTGCGTTACTGCCGCGAAGACCTCCGGGCATCACTTTCATGTCTGAACCTGAAGAGTTGGGATGACAGTTCGTGCAAAGGGGCACGCCTGGTTTCTGGGTGCTGTTCAGGGTACCGTGGCATGACTCGCATGCTGTCGCTTTACCATACCACTGGCCCCCTGGCTTTGTATTGATATTGGCGTGGAGGTCTGTCCCATAGGTTGAGTTGAGAAAACCCAGGTTCGTATTAGGGCTGTTATGGCATGTTGCGCATGATTGGATCGCGCCAAAGTGGCAGTTGGGGCCGCAGGAAGGTTCCCCATGGCAATTGTTGCAGCTGTTGCCGACAAGAGTAGCATGGTTGTGGTCGATATTAAAAGTTGAAGGGGAAGAAGTATGGGTATGTGAATATTCACCCCACATATCATCATAACCACCCGCATTCGGTCCATGGCATCGTGCGCATCCCCAGATTATGACACTGAAATTCCCTTCATATCCGGGATATTCCGCCACGCGGATGGTATAATTTCCCTCCGGGATGTTATTTCCGGGAAGAAGTATTGAAGCAGTGTATATTTTATCGTTCTCAGCCAGGAGATAATTGCCGAATATTGTGCCATCGGGTTTATACACTTTTGCGGTCAGGTTCTGTCCTTTAGACCTCATTCCGCTTCCTGCAAGTACGGCTACCTTGATAGTAAGGTTTCGGTATTTTTCCGGGGCGGCATTGGCTGCCCAGACCGGACTGCCTATGATCGCTTCGCCTTTATCTGTCCAGATGCGCAGGTTTGAGGTAGCGAAAAGCCTGGAAGCAGTCCCATTGATACCGTTCTTAGTGGCAGTTACATTTATGAAATATGATGAATATTCTCCGGGAGCTTTGAAGCCCGCAATAAGTATGCCGCTTGAATGGGTCGTTGTGGTGTTGCTGGAAATAACCGTGCCGTTATAATAAGTGAGATTCGTAACCACTGTTGCCCCGCCTGACATGGAGGCGAGACTCTCCCGCACAGCGATCGTTGCAGAAATATCCTTATCCGGATCATAGGTTGCGCTATTTAAGGTTATGCCGACGCCGAGGTTCACGTTATAGGTCATACCCGCGCTGCCCCTGACGTTATTCTGGCCCGTGACATTGATAGTAACATTATAGGTGCCCGCTGCAACCGTATAAGCATTTGTCACGATATTGTAGCCTGAATTCCCGCTTGTGGTGTTCGTCTGGTTAACTACGGAGGTCGCATTGGATATCGTGATATTGACCGTGGCGTTATTGATCGTGGCATGGGTGATCCCATCTTCCACCCTTGCGTATATTGGCCTGGATTCACCGACTGTTGCCTGCAATCCCTGGATCGTAACGTTAAGACTCTTTACATTAAATTGCGAAGATGCAAAACCATCATCCGGGATTCTTGATACGGAAGCATTTATAGTATAATTTCCCAGGATACGGGTGTCAGGGTAGGCTGCCGAGTAAATACCGTTGCCAAGGTCTGTAATGTTCCCGTAGAGTGTACTGAATGACCGGCCTGTTCCTGAGGGAGGGGTCACCGTGAGGTTTAAAGTCGCGCCGCTTATTCCCGCACTATTATTGTTTACGTTTACGGTGATCTGTACTGTTTCCCCGGGGTCATATTGGATTTTATTCGCCTGGACGCTAACGTTTAGCCTCACCCTGAAGGTGGTATTTGCCGTGCCTGTTATATCTTGGTAATCCTTCGCGCTTATGTTCACCCGGTAAGTGCCGCCAGGGAATGGCGTATTCATGGAGAGGTTGTAATATCCCTGTGTATTTGATGTCCTGGCAAAGCCTTGCAATGAGCCGTCCGGGTATGTTATGTTTATGGATACAGCCGCGCCGGGCACGGCCATTCTTGTGCTTTTATCAACAATAAAACCAGTGATCAGAACACTTCCGGCACCAGGGTTCAATGGCCCGCTGGCGCTTGAATTTATGTCAAGGCTTCGTACTGTGATAATTGTAGTATTGATCCTGTTAAGTGTACCGTTCGCCGCAAAGCTTCCGTTCGCATATACAATATAAGAACTTTCATTAAGGAGAGAGAAGCTGAAATCATACGAGCCATTAGAGACTGTATTGGCTGTATATATAACAGGATTATTCCCGGGTTCAATGTCCACATCATCAAACCAGGCGCTTCCGACAATATTTGAAACAAGATGCACCCTGGCGTTTGTGGCATTGGCCGGCGATGTGGCTTTGCCATCTATCAAAACCCATCCGTCCTGCGCCCGGATGTTTTTTTGCGTATCCAGGGCTGTGGATAAGGTAACAGTCCCATTGTACCACACGACCCACAATCTTACATTTCCGCCTGTAACATTGTCTGTTTTTGCCCATACGCTGAATTCATAATTAATATCCGGGGATATCACGTACATATTTGGATAATACCATAAACCTTCTGTGGTATTCGCCGGATACCGCCGGACTTTTACGCTGTAGCTTCCGGTTCTGGATATCGTATCTCTTGTTCCTGTTCCGTTCCATGGTGAGCCTGCAAATGTCCAGCCGTCAGGTTGTGCATTATTATCTATATCCGTCTCAAAAGATGGTGAATATGCGAGGTTCTTTTTTACATTAAGGTTTACATTTGCGTTTGCATTGCCGCCTCTGTAGATCGTTGTTCCGCTGACCCTGATATTTTCGCCCGACGAGTAAACCGGCTTATTTGTACTGGCGTTGATGTCGAATTGGTCAAGTTCAAAAACCGTGGAATTATAACCGGCATTCCCTGTTTTGCTTGCACTTGCCGTTACGGTATATTTGCCAGGGATCAAGCCCTGGAGTGTATAATTAAATTCTACCGGTACTGCAAGTGCTGCTGTGACTTCAATATAGTTGGTATTAAGAGAACGGGGTAAAGGCTTTTTTGTGACGTTTTCAGATTTTGCATTAAGAATTTGTTTACCTGTACTGGAATTATAACAAGTTCCACCGACCCTATCCTCACAGGCCCTTGTATTCCATTCACGCAGGTACCGGTTATGTTCTTCATCGTATGGATAATTTTCTACACCTGTGCTATATGGATATTTGGTCATATTCTTAAACGGCATCAGATCGATATTATCAATATGTCCTATTGATGAATCAACCATAACGCAGTAAACCAATGAATCAAGTATAAACACTCTGTTAATATTATTATTTTTTTTAGGTACACCTTCAAAAGAAACTAATAATTCATCCCCGTGCCGGACTACGACAAACTTATCATCAACTGAACTTAACAATGAGGCTACTTCACCATATTTTGTATAATTCCCGAATTGATAATAATTCTTCTTATCAGGAATTAAATTTCCAACTAAAAACCTTTCCTGGGTTGTCGGATCTTTATATTCATTTACACCTTCATCACTATGTCGTAATACAGAGCTTGAAACATTCAGGACGGTTTTCTGTATAGTTACAGGAGCGCTATCATCCAATGCTATCTTATCTATAATATTCATTGTTGCAGGTTTATACATTGGTATTAATTTAATTCTCCTGTCGCTTGTTTTCCATATATTGGAAATGTTGTATGCGTATGGATGCAGATCGCCTGTCGGGATACCAAGGTCGGCTACCTGCTCCCACATTCTTGTTGAGTTAATGACATAAAGGGTCATTGGAATGTTCTGTTCAGTCGTGTTAAAATAAGTCCATGACCATAACAGAAGTTTAGCATACTCAGGATGTTCTATGTTACCGAAGTCCAGTACATATTCCTGATCCTGTTGCCCTGATTCCCTGACAGGATAATTATCTATGTTCGCCAGGCGATCTGCAACATTCGCTCCGGTTTTGTTGTATGCCGTTATTGGTGTTCTTGTGGTCGCATCATTAAAAGTTATCAGATCATTTTCTATAGAATTATGTTTAATCCCATCTGTACTATCGATATGCCACTGCCAGCCGTCAGAACGTTTTGACTGGAATGTGTTAAAAACACTGTAACCTTCCGGTACATCTGCAATTATAAGCTTTAAGTAATCAAAGAAATCCGATTCAGCAAGGTTCTCTCTTATCCGGATATCGTATTTACCGCCTGTCATTTCCGGCGCTGGTATCACATAGTAAAGGTCATAGTTCGTGCCCGTTATTGCTCTTGCTGAACCAAGACCCAGGCCGCCAAGGTCTGTTACGTATTCATATCCGGTGCCATTCCAGGTATAAACAAAAGGACAAGAATCCGGATAACAGTCGCCTCCGTATATATAACCAGCATTTATTTCTGCTGTTTCTATACCATTGGCTCTTGCTTTAACATAGTAAGTCCAGCCAGCATAACAACCGGGAGTACCACCGGCCCAGGATGTTGCCGTTGTCCAGCCACTATTACCGTTATCATTTCTATAATAATATTCTACTGTATCCCCATCCTGGTCTGATGCGGATGCGGAAATTAAACCCCAGCCATTTACATAATATGAATTTATAACTGGTGCATAATCACAATGCCTGGAACCTGCAGATACATACACGAATCCGTTACTGTCAACATAATTATTGATGTTTTCCTGTTTTTGGCCCAAAAGTGTCCCTTCTGAAGCCAGATATTCTTTATCGAGCTGCTCCCATGAACTGGTATAGTAATTCCAGATATAAAGTGAAACATCATAGTTGATCGTACCCTCACCATATCCGATCCACCTGGCAGTCAGGTTAATTATTTTATCAACTGGCTGGGTGAATTGGAAGCGATACATTTGATAGTCATACTGGTCATGGCCTGTTGTTCGTCGTGTTTCCCAGATATTTGTATCATTTGAAGAGATAGCACCTTTTTCATTTGATGCTGCGACCACCCAATTTCCGTTGCTCGGTATTGGAATACCGGCCCCGGCATATTGCCAGGCTTCGCTGCCCTGGGAATTTATTGTAGATGTCTGTGAGCTGATCGCGTTTTTTGTTTCTTCAAAGACTTTGACATTGTTCGGATCAAAAATTTTTAAGTTCACATCCATGGAAGTGGTGTTCCCACTCTCAGAGGCATTCACTGAAATGGTTACTTTCTCAAGTGTATTATACACAGGTTTGTCACTATCAATGATAACAGTAATATTCCCAACATTGAAGTTGGTTTTCTCCATTCGCATCACCCCGTTAACTGTGGCGCTTGCGACTGCGGTAAAACTTCCTTTTAAGGATGGAATGGTGTAATTGGCCAGGGCTACCCCGGTATCATTTGCAGGTGTATTGTTTACCTGCGCCAGGGTACCATTGGGATAATATACTTTTGTGGTAACATCGGTGACTATAGAATTTCCCGTGATGTCCTGTATTTGCGTGGCTAAAATCACGTTTTCCCCGGCAGAATATGCATTCCTGTCAGGATCAATATTGAGGGCATATCCTTCGATCGTTCCATTTGCAGCATTGCATGGCGCACTGAAGGAACTGATCGCATAGCCATGGGGACTCGCCGGATCGGGGCGTTCAAAATAAATGTAAAGGACATTTCCTTCATAAGCTCCCAGGGAACTGGAAAAGGTAATATTTACAAAGGTGCCCATATCGATAATATTTGCAGGCGTAATGTTACCTTCGATGTCATATAATCCAACCGAGCCGGGTGCATATCCGCCCGGCAGTGCAAGGTTAAAGGTTACTATGCCCTGTTTTTCGCCAGGACCATTGTTATAGAGAAGTATCGGAATCCTGTAATCCCTGTAGGGATCAAACCATGTCTGGTTTATTGTGTATGCTGTTATTGAACTGTTATTGACTGCAAGGATACCGTTGTCATTTGCGCCCACGCTCACGTTAAAAATGCCCGATGCTGTACTGTTCAAGTCCCCGGTAAAATTGAAACTGAAGTTCCCTGAGTCTGATAAAGCGGCCCTGTAGGCGTAAATGCTTCCATTTTGGCTGATGGAAACATTGACTTGCGCACCGCTGATGCCGGCATGGGTCTCCGTATCCTGGACAGTTCCCCGGACTATGAGCGGCACGATCGTATTATTTGAAAGCGTTGATTCATTGAAATTATATGGGCCATACAGGATCGAGGTCACATCCAGCGTCCGGACTAAAAAAGTCGTATATGCGCTGCTGTTGCCTGCGGCAGCATTGATCCGGTACATGCCCGTGGAACCTGCGGTGAAATTGAATGTATAATTTCCGGACGAACCGCTCGCAGTTCCCTGGTTTTGCACTGGCGAGCCGAAATCATAGAGTGTAACATTATCGAATTTAACATATGCGTTCGTGCCTGTAATTGGATTCTGGGTATAACCATTCAATTTTATGACGGAATTTGCCGCAAGTGTGTAATTGAACTGGTAGAACTGCTCATGGTCTTTATAAAACCGCAAAGTACCCATATTGTATTCTATTGAAAAGTGCACTTTCCGATTGTTCGTAGTTTCTCTTTTTGAATAACGATTAGTCCATGTCCCGCTTGAGTTTGTATAAACATCATAACCATCCTGGGAATTATTAGAATAATTGAGGAAGTTCAGCGCGACATAGTTCGTTGAATTTCCTATTGTGGGTCTTGTTAACAGGTAGTTCGATGTGCCACTCGTAGTTGTTTCATAATCAAAGATGAACCGGGATGGCAATGTAGTGGCGTTGAGCATGATGGCTTTGCCCACCCAGGTATTGGCGGGGGCCAGGCTTTGCGTATAGAATGCGAGGTCATTGTCCTGGCTAAAATTGAGATAATAACCGTTATTTAAGTCGGGTGTGGTAAGAGTCATCTTACCTGTATCAAAATATGTCCCGGTAAACTCGTTCCAGATATCGAATTTTTGCACGGTCACATTTACTGCGGCGCTTTCCTCTTCTGTACCGTTCCTGACCTGGATATTCAGATCTACCTCATCGTCCGGGTTATACTGGACACCGGTATTGATATCGAGTTTCAGTTGTACTTCAAACTGCGTAGTTGTACTGCTGGCCACTCCTTCTGATGTGATAGCGGCCACGGTAACAGTATACCAGCCCGACCCGGAATCCCCGGCAAGTGTATAGTTCAAGGCAAAGCTTCCTTTCATATTATACAGTGTGGTGTTTGCAACCTCGCTTCCGGCAGGATCATTTATCCTTATAGCTACATCGGCGACTCGCCAGCTTCCAAGGGTGTCCCGGAGCAGACCTTTGATGTTTACGGTCTCTCCCGGCTTATATGAAACAGGATCGCGGTCAAAGCTTGCATTCACGAAAAATCCCGATGCTCTGAAGATTCTATTCACAGCATCGCCATGGGCCGATGTAGAATCGTTCCTGGCATTCACGATTATTGTATAATCTCCCTCGATACTTGAATTCGTAAATGTACTGGTAAAGAAGCCATTAGCCGTTGAGCCGTATACGTTTTCAAGACCGGAGTCCGGTTTCCTTATTTCCATCGAGATATTTGCCTGTGCAGGCTGATTGTTAACATCTGATACGGTTATATTAATTGGCACCTCTTCGCCGACTGAGAAAATCGATCTATTGATGCTTGTATTGACATTGTAGTGAATATCGAAAGCTTTTATTGCACTTCCAGAAAACGGTGCGTAAGTCACATCCACATATGCCGTATAGACTCCTGCGGATAAATTTACAAACGTTGCTGAATAATTACCTGCCGAAGTTGTAGTATTCTTAAATGCCGCCAGGCTTCCATTGTCAAGTGTAACATTTACTATAGCCCCTGTCACTTTTATGCCAGTCCCGCCATCGATCACTGTCCCGTTTATTAAAATAGTATTTCCGGCATTATATTCCGGCTGGGTGTTTGCGGTGACAACGAGGGCGCTGACCTGGAAATTTGCCGTTGCATTCCCGATAATATTGTCTTTTGAAACATTTACAGTAATATTATATTTCCCGTAATTACTCGTTTGACCGTGGGTGAAGTTGAACCTCCCATCAATATCGGTACTGCCATTATAATAGAAAGACTGGTTCAAAATATTCACGGTGGATCTGACGGTTACATCGGTAACAGGGAGAAGAGAACGATCATAAACTGTGATATTAACGGGGACAGAACTGTTCTTATTATATGATGCCTGGGGGATCCTTACAGATACGTTATATTTTACCCTGTACGTTGAATTTACGCTTCCATTGATGCCGCCAAGTGAAGCGTTCACAAATACATTATAGTCCCCAGCAACATCAACAGGCTGCGTGAGATTATAATATCCCGTCGCATTGGAGGATACGGATGAGCTGTGATTAAATGTACTGTTCCATATAGTTATATTCACCGACGCGCCGTTTATATTCGTGTTGTTCTCAACGTCTTTTACATATCCGGATATGGATGCATTCTTATCTACCTGGTAAGGCCCGCCTGCGTTCACTGTCAGGTTAAAACCCTTTATCCTGAAGCTCACGCTGGCGTTCCCGATAATATTGTCTTTCGAGACATTTACCGTAATATTGTATTTCCCGTAAATGCCCGTATTATTCTGTGTGAAATTGAACCTGCCATCAGGATCGGTAGTGCCATTATAGTAAAAATACCAGTTCAGGATATTCACGGTTGAATTGACAACCGCACCGGGAACGGGCAGAAGTGAGCGATCATAAACGATGATATTAACAGGGACAGGGCTGTCTTTATTAAACGACGCCTGTGTAACAGGCACAGAAACGTTATATTTTACTTTATAGGTAGTATTTGCAATTCCCCTTATGTTATTATCAAAAGCCGTCACAGTGATATTATAATCCCCTGCAGCATCAAGAGGCCGCGTAAGATTATAATATCCTGTGGAATTTGAGGTCGTGGCTGTGCTGAAATAAAATGTATCGTTCCATATAGTGATATTTACCGATGAACCATTTATATTGCTGCTGTTTTCAATATCCTTTACATATCCCCGGACGGACGCATTTGTATCGACCATGTAAGGTCCTCCCGCATTGGCAGTAACATTTAGCCCCCTTACCCTGAAAGTTGTATTTTCGCTATCTACCACCGTCGTGGCATTGTATGCCCATACAGTGATATTATAAACTCCAAATTCAGCGACCGGTGAAATAGCATAATCTGCAGAATATGTACCCCCGTAACTGAAATTCAATGCCACGTCAGCGACGGCCGCCCCGGCTTTTGATATGCTGGCATAGGCCACCGCATCGCTGACGTTTGAGCCTGCGTATGTGATATCAGCCTTTAGTTGCGCCGTATCGCCGCGATTGAACTGCGTTTTATTTGCCGAGGGTGCAAAATCAAGTACCGGGATCCAGTAAGTGATATTTATGACCTTCGTAGAATTAACTTCAGGTAAGAAAAGTTCCAGGTCATCATTAATGGTCACATTGGCAGTTAAGTCCGTACCATTGACAAAGATCCCGACATCCTTCGCTTTTTCAACGAGCGGAATTATTATTGTTACCGATGTCAGGTTCGTTCCGGGAGTGAAAATAGCGGTATCTGTAACATTATACCTGCCTGTATCCTCGATGGCGGTGTGTGTTGTATATCCGAAATACTGCTTCTGGAGTGTGATGTTGTATCCGATTATTGATGTTCGCCTGCAGTTATTCAACCGGATATTATTGGTTGCAGACCGAATACCTGTGAAGTCAACTGTGGCATTTGTGAAGTTCCCGATGTTAGCATAGGTCAGGTTATCGTTCGTTTTCAAAAAGAGGTCGCATGGCGATGATATATGGCCAATATAATCAACATACAATTCTTCGGTAAAAAAATATTGTTGTGAACTTCCCGTATTCTTGTTGAATATCTTTATGGTCTGGGTATTGCCCGGTTTCAGGAAATCCGGAATAAATCCCCTGATGTTATCATTCCGGGTAAAATATGCATCGCCATGAGGTATTATCAGGCTGTTCACCTCGCGGTCGTCAATTGTCACATTATATGCAAAATCCTGGACAGTATTCACGGGTTCTTCTGCCGTTGTGTTCAGGAATGCGCTGAGTATCTCAAGGTAATCATAAGGATATAATGGAAGTTTGAATGTGCCGCTGATATACGAGTTCAGGTTTGTGGGAATAAGCTGGTGGGTTACAGGAAGCGGGTCGTATAACAGGTGAATAGCAGTCTTGCAATACAGGTAAAGACTTGCCCGTGTAATGTTGGTCTGGTTTACCCATAACATTGCATCGGGCGCGAGTGTAACGTCGCCGCTAATAACAGGCAAATCTCCTTTTACCAGGTAAAAATAATTATCAAGCACCCGGGATACGGCATTTGCAGAGGCTGTGTAATTACCCGCAGATGCTGTTGCGGATATAGAGTATGTTCCAGCAATTTTTCCTGGAATATTATAGCTGAAATATCCTGTTGCATTTGATGTAGTGACGTAGGATTCATTGCCTGTGCCGATATTAATTATGCCCGCGTATCCCGAATTGTTGGTATAATAGGCCCTGCCCGTTATTTTTACCTGCCTCCCGGAAAGAGCGGGATCTGCATTTATATATATGAGCAGGTTTTTAACGTGGATAAAAGTCCTGTTATATCCTGTCCTCTCTATGCCGTCAATATTCATTGACGCATAGGCCGTGATATTATAAACCCCGGCGATGGTATCCGAATATGAAAAAGTGCTCCCGGAGGTGACATTTGTTTCATAAACCGCCGCAGAGTCGCGATATATGATAATTCTTGCGACTGTGTTCATGCCGGAACCGTTGAAATAGACTCCGGGAGTTATGAAAACAATCTCTCCACTTTCGATTTCTTCACGATCTAATGTAATATTAATATCTAATGGTTTCAGGTTATAATTGGCTTTTATATTCCTGACCGAATTATTGTATATTTTCCCGATGCCGTGAACACGAAGGATATTGCCTGATACGATACTGTTCCCTGTGAGATTGGTGCCGTTCTCCCATACTGAAACATCGTATGACCCGTCGGGTATATGATATGAAATACTGGTGTCGTTCCAGTCATAGGACATGGCATTGGTGATGTTGAGGGATGCACTGTAGTATGTGGTCTTTGTCACCGGGGCGGTCGCCGTTCTATGAAAACCAAGATCCAGGGCATATGTAAGATTTACAGGGCTGCTTACCGTGATGTTAATTTCGTTTTGCGGCGCAAGGTATCCTGTAATATCCAGATTTGCGCTGCTTGTTGTGGAATTATAGAGCGTGATGTTGTTAACTTTGATTTCTATGCTTGAGCTAGAGTTGAGATCTAAGGATATATTCGATAACTCAGGCACGGCGTCTTCCGGAAATGGGAAGCTTATGCTGGCAAACGCCCCGACGATCATATTATTCGTAATCCCGGCAGTGGCATTTGTCCTGTAAATCGTTGCATTTGTTACCTGGATGATCGTGTTATTTGAACCGCTAAGAATGCCCGAACTTGCGTTCGCGTAAAGGGTATAATTACCGGGGAGCTCAGGACCGGTAAGGGCCTGGAGGAAATTCCCCTGCTGGTCTGTGGTGATGTTAAAAGGGGCTGACCATGAAGGATCTATTTCGATATTTATGGCGTTCGCTGCTGTGGAATTATTATAATACGCCGCTCCGGCTATGGTAATCGTATCGCCGGCAAGGATAAGAGTATCTGAATGAAGATGAATATTGATCCCTCCGGGGGCGCCCACGGCGAATATTGAAAATGATCCGGTCACTGCTTCGAGATAGTCCCCATTTATGACTGTTTCAAGCCTCTGCCAGTCGTTATCTGCATAATGATATATTGAAAGGTCGCTGCGCTGCCATTCGTTATATATCCGGATGACTGCGCTTGAATTAGGGGAATTTTCAGGATGTATGTCCATGTACAGCAGAGGCTTAAAAGGAGGTTCTTTTAATTCTACGGGCTTTTCATTGAGCCGGTCAGTACTGATGTTCATGTTTTCAGAACCGGATATACGGGTATAACTATCTGAAAATTCAATAATGATCTGTTCTTTATTGTCCCCCCTGCCGGGGACAGCTTCAATAAAAGAGTCTTCTGTTATGTTTGTGAGGCTTTCATCTGTTCCTGCGAAGTGTATGAATACTGAAATGATATGCGCTAAATAGAATTTATTATTTTGATCATCCTGGTTTGAGGAAGTAGCTATTGACGATGCCATCGAAAGCATTAACAATGCTATGATCATACATATTTTGAGTTGAACGGGCTTCATTTGGTTTCCTTCTTTACGATTTTAACCTTTTTTTCCCGTTTTTGACCCGGACATGATAATTTTAAAATATGCCAGGGCTATGCAGCGTTTTATTTTTTTTTAAGAAACCAGAAAATTTCAAGTGCCATATCCTTACAAAAATAAGCTAGTGGCATATTTTTGCGAATTTTTGTCCAATGAAATGATCCTGATTCTTCCTATTCCTTCCAATGATGATAATGTTGATAAGTAGGTATTAAAGTTTATGGTATCATCGTTTTTTGTTTTTTGTTCTGCAAAAAAGATAATATAACGGGCTGTTTACCTAATTCCCCGATAAGCCTTATTTAAGTTAATTTCAACATCTGATATCATAATACTTTTTTAAAAAATAAGTACACGATATAAGCTATTATTATAACTTCTAAAAGCCATAAAAGCTTGAACAATATCCCAATTATAAAAAACGCAATAACAAGAGCAATTATCGCAAGAATAACATCTGTTAGTTTCATATTTAATCATTATTTTTTGTCCTTAAATCTTTAACTACGTTCATGAATTCAGGGACCTATGGCGTCAATAAACCGTTGGATTAAGGGCAGGAAAATCCACTTTTGAAATATCTGAATATTTGAGTCAGGTTACAACAACATCGAACCCTTATAACAAGAGTTCGTTGGAGTTCGTTTTGGTTCGTTGTTTGGTGGCATAAAGTACTAAGTCATTCTTGCAGAAAAGAATATCTGTAGATGGATCAAAACTTGATGTTGTTTTCCAACGGTATTCCGATGCTATAGCCGGGGACCACCTGCGCGAAAATTATTTATATCAATGAAACACATTCCATTTTACCAGTGGGAGAAATCGATGATAAGTTTACCTGAAATCGAGAACACTTTTATAACACCATCCCACATTCCCGGAAAATTACATGGGAGGATAAAATATTATGAAAATCAAACTTAATAGTGTATTCGTAGGCGACCAGGAAAAGGCGCTTAAATTCTATACCGAAGTGCCGGGGTTTGTAAAAAAACAAGACATCCCGGTCGGGGAATTCAAATGGTTAACACTTGTATCGCCCGAAGAGCCGGCTGAGTTAGTTCCTGAGCCTGACGATAACCCGGCTGCTAAGACCTTCAAGAAAGCGCTTTTCGAGCAAGGGATACCTTTAACGGCATTTCAGTTTGATAATATCGGGAAAGAATATGAAAGACTGAAAAATCCGGGTGTCAGGTTTTCGCAGAAGCCAGAAAAAATGGGATTAACAACACAGGCCGTATTTGATGATACGTGCGGTAATTTTATACAGATCTACCAGGTGCAGGTATGAAAACGGACATTGTTTTCTCAAGTACGACGCGTCTTGCAGCCCTCATCCGGGAAGGCTCCATTTCGGCCACAGAAGTGCTGGAAGCCCATCTGGAGCATATCGATAAACATAATCCTTCTTTGAACGCCATCATCACGATGGATGCCGGGCATGCACGTGAACGGGCGCGGGAAGCGGATAAAGCGCTGTCCTGCGGTGAGGTGTGGGGGCCGCTGCATGGCGTTCCTTTTACGCTGAAAGACGCCCATTCGACTGCAGGCATGCGCACCACGACAGGGTTCCCGCCGCTTGACCACGTTCCCACGGAAGACAGCACCATTACCGCGCGCCTCAAAGCGGCAGGCGGCATCCTCATCGGCAAAACGAACGTACCCGTAATGCTTTCCGATTTTCAATCCAATAATCCCATCTTTGGCCGCACCAATAATCCCTGGAATATCGAGCGAACACCGGGAGGTTCCAGCGGGGGCGCGGCAGCGGCACTGGCTTCCGGGATGACACCATTTGAAATTGGCAGCGACCTGTCCGGTTCTATACGCATTCCGGCTCATTTTTGCGGCGTGTTTGGTCTTAAGCCAACTGAAAACCGGGTCTCTGCGGTTGGACATATCCCCGGTATCCCTACACCACGAAGCATTCGTATCATAGGCGGTATTGGACCAATGGCACATTCTGTCGAAGATCTGGAATTGCTTTTCTCGATCATTGCGGGTCCGGATGGGCGCGATACCGAGGTGCGGCCTGTGCCGGTTGAGGATGTGCCAGAAATTCCTCTTAATAAACTGCAGATCGCATTTGCACCGACCTTTCCGGGCTTTCCGGTATCGGCGGATATTTACCAGGCAATAGGGGAACTTGCACAGCGACTCAATCGCCTGGGCGCAGTTATTGAGGAGGTTCTGCCTGGATTAGATTTCCAACAGGATATATCAAGAGCCGGTCAATTAATTGGAATGGTTATCGGGGCATTCCAGCCGGAAGAGAATAAACCGCCGATTACCCTTGCCCAATACATGGAAGCGCTTCATAATCGCGACCAGTCCATTATCGCCTGGGAGAAATTCTTTGGTGACTGGGATGTTCTTATTTGCCCGGCGTCCATGACAACAGCATTTCCACACTGCGAAACTGGATCGCCCTTGCAAATTGATGACCAAAAAGTAGACTATTGGATGGTAAGTGCACATTCTACTGTCTTTAGTTACACCGGCCACCCGGCAGTCGTGCTACCGTATAAACTGGATCGTAATGGCTTACCCATCGGGGTACAGATCGTAGGAAAACGCTGGGGTGAATCGCGTCTTCTCGCGATAGCAAAGGCCATTTCGGAGATGACAGGCGAATTCAAACGGCCGCCGGGTTACTGACTATCTGCGCCTGCGGGAACGAATCTCTCCACAAGCCTGCCGAATTACTGAAATTAAGGGAGAAAAACACCTGGAAAATGATGCCTGGAAGATTGAAGAAATTTTGGAGAAATAATTTATGACCGATACTGTCAAAAAACTTTTTGAAGAATACGAGAAAGCCTTCGATGCACTATCGAAGGTCTCAGGAGGGCATACGAAGCTAGAATTACAAATCAATGAGAGATAATTATGGTAAAAGTTATTGTCAGTGAAGATTGCGGGAACTCGCCGAAAAATATGTTCTTAAGGGACTTTAATATCGCTGTGGCAAAGGGAGATCTTCCTTTTATCGAACGAAACATTATAGAAGATATCACCTGGCATCTCTTTGAACCGGCGGGGCAAAAGGAGATCCATGGAAGAGATAATGTTCTTGAAGAGTATGCACACGATCCGCCATTGATGTGTCTTTATCATCTCTACCGATAGCTTTTGATATGCTCTTTTGTACTTCAAATTCTTCAGCAACTTTCCAGAATAAGGCCAATTCGCCCACAGGATATGCATGATCTACTGAA